>ERZ1031292.29-NODE-29-length-78177-cov-11.989132_pt1 | contig 78177 bp, 66 predicted proteins | sample MGYA00518215_ERZ1031292 | MGnify/ENA primary metagenome ERZ1031292 (study PRJEB33718, sample SAMN03159822) | human skin metagenome | collected 2014-02-25 | study: EMG produced TPA metagenomics assembly of the PRJNA266117 data set (Human skin bacterial metagenome... | reverse complement strand
AGGAGTCTCGTGGGCTCGGAGATGTGTATAAGAGACAGGATCCCCACTTTCCCCCACGGCACCCTTTCGTTGCGTGGTTTCTGGGATTTTCTACTGTGGCGTGTGGTGCTGTTGAGCTCTAAAGATGTCGAAAGTGGCTCCGGTGAGGGGTAAAAAGGGGGTGGTAGCAGGTGAGCGTAGGGTGGCTCCACCACCTTTTTTATCTGTGTTGACGTGCGGTTTTGTTATTTCTGAGAGAAATTTATCGTGTCTCGTGGTTGAAAGTGGGGGAAAGTGGGGTAGTGTGGACGGTGTTGGTAGGTGAATAAGGGACGTGTCCCTTGGCAACCCGCCACGAGGTAAACGGATCCAGCTGAGACGCTGACTGACTGCTCATCTGAGTGGGGAAGGGAGTAACCGAGATGTTTCTTGGTACTTACACCCCAAAAATGGATGACAAAGGTCGCCTCACGCTTCCGGCGAAGTTCAGAGATGACTTGGCTGGCGGGCTTGTGGTGACAAAAGGTCAGGATCACAGTTTGGCCATCTACCCCAAGGACGAGTTCGAACAACGGGCTCGCAAGGCGGCACGAGTGTCGCGCACGAAACCAGAAGCGCGCGCGTTCATTCGTAACCTGGCTGCGAGTGCAGATGAGCAGCGTCCGGACGGGCAGGGGCGGATTACGTTGTCCCCGGCACACCGAAAGTACGCAGGTCTGTCAAAGGAATGCGTGGTTATTGGCTCCGTGGATTTCCTCGAGATCTGGGACGCACAATCCTGGGTCGATTACCAGGCTGAAACAGAAGCTGATTTCTCAGCTGCTGAAGATGAAGTCTTGGGTGGCCTTCTGTAACAAGGGGGCTTCCCGCTAGCGCGTAGCGCGTGCAGGAACTCTGCTCGAGTGGGCGGGGCCTTGTTCTGATGTACTTCCCCGATATCAGAGCGGGCTCGCACTCGGGCAGGGCTCTGTACGCACTCAACTCACGGTGGCACTGTGTGCCTCGGAAAACGAAAGGGCGTCGACGGAAAAGAGCTCACTGGAAGGAGGGGAGTGGCGCATGAATAACCGCACAGACGTGCACGCTGACGGTGCCACGCCGACCCCTTCCATGCAGCAACTACGTGACCTGAAGGAAAACCATGGCCACGTTCCTGTTCTTCGCGATCGGATGATCGAACTCCTCCGCATGGGCATCAGCGCTGACGGCGCAACCGGAGTTGTTGTGGATGGCACACTCGGGGCGGGTGGGCACACGGAGCATTTGCTGGCGACGGATCCCACTGCCCGAGTGATCGGCGTTGACCGCGATGCGGAAGCCCTCGCCAACGCAACCGCCCGTCTCGCCCCTTTTTGTGATCGTTTTGTCGGCCTCAACGTGCGCTTCGACGAGTGGATGGAGGCCGCACAGGCCTATGAAAACCCAATTTGTCAGGATGCAGTGAGCGTTGGCATTTCCGGGGCTCTTTTTGACCTGGGGGTCAGCTCGATGCAGCTGGACCAAGAGGAGCGCGGCTTCGCCTACAAGGTGGACGCGCCTCTGGACATGCGGATGGACCCGAGCACGGGCATCACGGCTGCCGACATTCTCAACACGTACTCGCACGGTGACCTCGCCCGCGTTCTCAAAACGTACGGCGAGGAGAAGTTTGCCGGAAAGATCGCCTCGGCGGTGATCCGCGAGCGGGAGAAGGAACCGTTCACCCGCTCCGGGCGTTTGGTGGAGCTCCTGTACGAGACGATCCCCGCGCCGGCTCGGCGTCACGGCGGGCACCCAGCAAAGCGGACGTTCCAGGCATTGCGCGTGGAGGTCAACCAGGAGCTGCGGGCGCTGGAGCAGGTTATTCCGGTAACCGCTGACGCCCTGCATGTGGGTGGCGTGATGGTGTACATGAGCTACCAGTCGCTGGAAGACAAGATTGTGAAAAAGGCGCTGGCCAAGCTAACCACGTCCACCAATCCTCCCGGGTTGCCGGTGGATCTCCCCGGCACCGAACCCCACTTCGCGCTTGTGACGCGGGGTTCTGAAAAAGCATCCAAGGAAGAAATCGACCAGAATCCGCGTGCCGCATCTGTGAGGGTGCGGGCAACCCAACGAGTTCTGAATGGAGACAGGTCATGACGCTTCGCACACGGCCCAGTACGAGAAGTCGGCGTTCCCTCACTCGCCAGCAGCGCAGCGCCAGTAGGCGACCAGCCGGTACGCTGGTGGATCACCGCAGCGAGCTTCGCTCACGCACCGCGGTGCCGAAGTCGCCTAGCCAGTTCAAGCCCGCACGGCAGCCGCTGCCGGCGCGGCCGTTTGGTGAGTCTCCTGTCACCCGGCCGGAGCACTCCTTTGGGCGCCGTCTGGGGTCCAAGCAGATCACGTCGTATCGCGGGCGCAGGGTCGTCCACGAAAAGGCGGATTCGAATACCGTCCGCTTCGTCGTTCTGCTTTCTGTTTTCTTGACGGTGGGCGTTGCTATTTCTGTGTGGCTCTCAGGTATCGCCACGCAGCAGTCCTTTGAGCTGAACAGGCTGGCCCAGCGGGATACGTCGTTGTCCCGGGAGCTGGAGACGGCCAACCGTGACCTTGAGGAGCTACGCAGTGGGGCGGAGATTGCTCGTCACGCACAGGCGACGGGTGCGGTTGTCGCAACGGAGCCGGGCATTTTGACAACGGATGAGTTCGGCGCTGTCACTGAGCAGCGTCCGGCGAACCCGGCGGAGTCGCGTCCGCTGACGGATGTCAACGATGCGCCGGTTCGCTCCAGCCGGGCTTCGAGTTCCCCGGAGTCTACGGACGAGATCTCCGATTCGGTTGTCCAGGTCCCACAGGAGGCGAGCACCCCGATGCTGCGCTCCAACGCCGGGCTGGCACCGTATGATCCCAACGAGAGGTAGTTTTTCGGGCTTGTCGACGGCCTGTCTACGGCCATCGTGGCTCCGTAACGCTTAGGCTGTGCGATAGCACAAAACAAAGGAGTGAGGATGCAGTCGAGGCCGTCGAAAAGCCACCAAAGCGCAACCAAAAGCGCGTCGGCAATGCTGACTTCCCGGGTGAAGATCGTCAACATTATCGCGGTTGTCCTCGCTATTGCCATCGTCGGCAGGCTTGCCCTCGTGCAAGTTGTATGGGGGCCGAAGCTGGCGCTGCAAGCAGAAGAGCAGCGCACCAGAACCTACGTAGACCCCGCGCGCAGGGGCAGTGTCGTCGATCAGACCGGCAAAGAGCTGGCCTACACCATGCAGGCGAGCACGCTCACCGTTTCGCCCAACATCCTGCGCAAGGAGCTGCCCATCTACATGCGTGGCCAGCTCCTGGAATCGGGATCCTACGAGCAATACACCAACGATCAGCTTGATGAGCTCGCCGTACAGAAGGCGACAGAACGCATTGACGAAATGGCCCGCGAAATCCCCGTCATGGTGCGCGAGTCCGCAGCCAACGCCGATGACATCAAGGAAGAAGACATTAAGAAGAAGCTGCTCGCGGATTCTAACTACGAGGTCCTCGTCCGCAATGTGGATCCCGATGTGGCCGCCAAGGTGCGCGAAACCTACTTCGGTATCGCAGCCGACCACCAAGATATTCGTCAGTATCCAAACGGCGCGATTGGCGCAAACGTCGTGGGGAAGGTGGACACCGACGGCACCGGTCAATTCGGTCTGGAGGTGTCCCAAGACAACCAGCTTGCCGGTGAAGACGGCAAGAAGACCCAGGATGTGGCGGCATCGGGCGAAGCGATCCCCGGTACCCTGCGCGATGTCACACCGGTGACCGATGGCGCAGATATCAGCCTGACCATTGATCTTGACCTGCAGACCTATGTGCAGTCCCAGGTACAACAGGCGAAAGACATGTCCAAGTCCAAGGGGGCGGAGGCTGTCGTCCTTGATGCCAAGACAGGGCATGTCCTCGCGATGGCTAACTCGGACACGATCGATCCCACCGGTGATATTGAAAAGCAGCTGAAGAAAGACCGGACCTTTGGCAATACCACCATCAGCAACCCGTTTGAGCCCGGCTCGGTAGCGAAGATCATCACTGCAGCCGCAGCCATCGAGGAAGGCGTGACCCAACCGGATACCGTGCACACCGTTCCCGGGGCAATCGATATGGCAGGGGTGACCGTTCGCGATGCGTGGGAACACGGCGACGTCAACTACACCACGACCGGAATTTTCAGTAAGTCCTCCAACGTGGGAACGCTTATGCTCGCGCAGATGGTGGGCGAAGAAAAATACGCCGAATACCTGGATAAATTTGGTATCGGACAAGCCACAGGCATTGAGCTTCCACAAGAATCGGCAGGTCTGCTGCCTGCCCGCGAACAGTGGAGTGGCGGCACCTTCGCTAACCTGCCTATCGGCCAGGGAATGAGCTGGACGCTGCTACAGATGGCGAGCGTGTACCAGGCCATCGCCAACGGTGGTGAACGCATCGAACCGCGCATCATCGATCACGTCACGGCCGCCGACGGCACCCGCATCGACCAGCCGGAACCAGAACACACCAAGGTGGTAAGTAAGCACACCGCATCGACGCTTCTGGACATGTTCCAGGGCATTACCCAAGGCGACCCCACAGGCGTCAACCGAGGCACGGCACCAGACGCGGCAATTGACGGCTACCAGGTTTCCGGCAAAACCGGTACAGCGCAGCAGGTGGATCCCGTGACCCATGCGTACTCTAATTCGGACTACTGGATCACGTTTGCGGGCATCGCCCCCGCCAACGATCCACGCTTTGTTATCGCCCTTATGCTGGACGATCCCGAGCGCGGAGTACACGGCGGCGGCGGTCAGACCGCAGCGCCGTTGTTCAAAGACATTGCCTCCTGGCTCATCGAGCGCGACAATGTTACCCCCGTCCCGCCGGGCGAGCCCCACGTTTTACAAGTACCGTAGCGGGCAGCAGGGGAGCACCCGGTCCACGTGGGCTTTTTTAATCCGTGGGACAAAGGTGCATACTGTTACGTCGGACTGAGATAAAAAGTAAGAAAAGGAACGTAAACCAAGTGGCTGTGACAATCGAACGTATCGCAACCGAGTGCGGCGGCGACCTACACCTACGGCAGGGGTCTGCGGACCTCGAGGTGTCCCATATCGCCATCAACGGTGGCGATGCCCGCCCCGACGGCTTGTTTGCCGCCGTTGCCGGCACACGCAGCCACGGCGCCCGGTACGCAGGCTCCTCTGAGGCTGCTGCCATTGTCACGGATAAGCCCGGATACGAAATCCTGAAAACCGCGAAAGAAACGCGCCCCGTCATCGTTTTCGATGACCTGCGCGCCAACCTTGGCGCTGTGAGCTCCCTCGTGTGCGGAAACCCCTCTGCGGACATGACCGTGATCGGTATTACCGGCACCTCCGGAAAGACGACGACAAGCTACATGGTGGAGGCAGGGCTCGCAGCAGTAGGCGCCACCGTGGGGCTCATCGGCACCACTGGTACCCGCATCGCGGGGAAGAAGGTTCCCACCTCGTTGACCACACCCGAGGCGCCGACGCTGCAGGAGCTGTTTGTCACCATGCGCGATGCCGGTGTCACCCACGTGGTGATGGAGGTCAGCTCGCACGCTATCGCGCTGGGGCGCGTCGGTGGCGTTGATTTCGATATCGCGCTTTTCACCAACCTGTCCCAGGATCACCTGGACTTCCACCCGACGATGGAAGACTACTTCCATACCAAGGCGAAGCTTTTCGTTCCGGGCTCCCCGATCCGCGCGAAGAAGTCAATTATCTGCATCGACGATAAGTGGGGCGTTGACCTGACTCGTCTCGCAGGCCCCGCAGCGACCACGGTATCCACCAAGGGAGCACCGGCTAACTTCGCGGCGACGGATATCAAGACGGCTCCGGATGGAACCTCGGAGTTCACCATCACCTACAAGGGCAAGAAGCAGAACGTTTTGCTTCATATTCCGGGAATTTTCAACGTTGCAAACGCAAGCCTCGCCATCGCTGCGGCTACCTTCACAGATCTGGATATCCGCGCGTTCATCGACGGTCTTGCCAATATCCAGGTTCCCGGGCGCATGGAGAAGATCGCCAACGATAAGGGCGTACTCGCCGTTGTTGATTACGCACACAAGCCGGCGGCACTCGAGGCTGCCATCAAGGCTGTTCGAGACGAGGTGGAAGGGCGCGTAATTGCCGTCTTCGGGGCTGGCGGAGACCGTGACCACGGCAAGCGTCCCATGATGGGTGCTGCAGCTGTGGCGGGAGCTGATGTCGTCATTATCACCGATGACAACCCCCGTACTGAGGATCCAGCAACCATTCGGAAGGCGATTGAGGATGGGGCGAAGGAATTCGTTGCTTCGCACCCCGGCCGCCGTAGCGTGGACATTTGCAACGTCGACGGGCGTGGCGCAGCCATCACCCTGGCCGTGAGTAAGGCACACCCTGGCGATGCCATTATCGTCGCCGGTAAGGGTCACGAGCAGGGACAGCTTGTCGGCGAGGAAATGAAGGACTTCGATGACCGCGTAGAGCTTGCCAATGCTCTCGCCAACGAAGCCGGTTCGGAGGGCACGCAGGAAGACTAGATTCCTGGTGCTGTCACGCAAAGCTACTAATCTGACTTGGGTAAACCGGAACACCACCGGTACGACACAACCGAAAAGGACGGATCATGATTCCATTACGCCTCGGCGACATCGCCACAATTACAGGCGGGGAGCTCGTAGACGGTGCGGAGCCTGACACGATCGTCAGTGGCCCCGTCGAATTCGACTCCCGCAATGTCTCCGAAGGTTCCCTGTTCGTCTGCCTGCCGGGTGCCCGCGTCGACGGGCACGATTTCGCCGGCATCGCCGTGGAGCAGGGCGCTGTGGCGTGCCTCGAGGGCCATCGCACCGGTCAGCCGGGAATCCTCGTGGATAACTCGGATACGGCGGAACTGAGCGATTCCGCGTCCTCGTACGTTTTAGAAGCCGATACCACAGGTGAGGGGCAGGCGGTCATCACCGCACTGTCCAATCTCGCGCGTGCGCACACGAAGATAGCTGTCAGCGAGTACGGTCTCACGGTTATCGGCGTGACCGGTTCCGCTGGCAAGACATCCACTAAGGATCTCATTGCCAGCGTTCTCCGGCAGGCTGGCGAAACGGTTGCTCCACCCGGCTCATTCAACAACGAGCTTGGGCATCCCTACACCGCGTTGAAGGTGGGGGAGCATACGACGTATCTGGTCAGCGAGCTCTCCGCCCGTTCCATCGGCAACATTGAGCACCTGGCGCGCATCGCTCCGCCATGTATCGGGGCTGTGCTCAACGTCGGTACCGCGCACATTGGCGAGTTCGGCTCCAAGGAGAACATCGCGCGCGCGAAGGGAGAGCTCGTTGAAGCGCTGCCTGCAGCAGATGATGGTGGAGTGGCAGTCCTTAATGCCGACGATCCTCTTGTCATCGGCATGCGCGATCGGACAACTGCACGGATTGTGACGTTCGGTGTCACAAACCCCGCATACGTTCGGGCTGAGGATGTAGAACTTGATGCTGTTGCCCGACCGGCCTTTACTCTCACCATCGCCGGCGAGAAGCCACGTCGCATCCAGCTGCGGGTGTTTGGTCGCCACCAGGTGTACAACGCCCTCGCAGCCGCTGCCGTGGGGCACGCCGCAGGCCTCGACTGCGAGTCCATCGCCGACGCGTTGAGCGAGCATGTCTCCTCGTCCGAGTACCGCATGGATGTGCGTACCCGTGCCGACGGGGTGACCGTTATCAATGATTCCTACAACGCCAACCCCGATTCCATGCGCGCAGGTATCGACGCACTCGCGTTTACTGCCTCGGGCCGGGAGAACTGCCACTCGTGGGCAGTTCTTGGCTGTATGGGTGAGCTGGGCGATGACTCGCTGAGCGAGCATGCTGCACTGGCTGAGGTGCTTTACAACCGCCATATCGATAACCTCGTCGCCGTGGGAGACAACACGGCGATGGGCGCTTTGGCCCTGGAGTCTCGGCGTTACGGAGTTAATACCGAGGTGGTTTCCACTACCGAAGAGGCTGCGGATATAGTTTTAAGGCACCTGAAACCAGGGGATGTGGTCTTGGTCAAGGCTTCAAATTTGTGTGGTCTGTGGGCTGTTGCTCACACGCTTCTCGCATCCCCTGGAGATCCGGGTGCGGAAAATGTATCCGATAACTCGAGTAGCAATTCGCGTGAGGTGAAGTAGCGCGCATGACCCAGATCATCATTAGTGGCGTCATTGCCTTTTTGTTCTCCATCCTGTTCACCCCGTATCTGATTAGGAAGTTCTCCTCTGAAGGTCTGGGGCAGGAAATTAGGGAGGACGGCCCCAAGTGGCACCTGGCCAAGCGGGGTACCCCCACCATGGGTGGTATCGCCATTCTCTTGGGCATCATCGTTGCCTACTTTGTCACCTCCATTTACGCCTCGATCAAGGGATACGGGGGTTTCACCGCCTCCGGGCTTCTCGTTTTGGGCTTAACGGTGGCGATGGGTGCGCTCGGCTTTGCCGACGACTTCATCAAGCTGTACAAGAACCGCAACCTCGGGCTGAACAAGACGGCTAAGCTCGCCGGCCAGTTTGTCGCGGCAATTCTCTTCGGCATCCTTGTTGCTCGCTTCCCTGATGAATCAGGACTGACACCGGGGTCGACGAGCCTCAGTTTTCTTCGGGATATCCCCACGATCGACCTCGCCTTCGGCGACGGTGGCATCGTCGGTGCGCTCGGCTTCGTCGTGTTCCTGGCCTTCATGTACATCCTCATCTCTGCGTGGTCGAACGCGGTGAATCTTACAGACGGTCTCGATGGTTTGGCTGCCGGTTCGACGGCCATGGTGATGGGTGCCTACACCCTCATCACGTTCTGGCAGTTCCGTAACTCGTGCTCGGTCGAGGTCGAGACCTCCTGCTACCAGGTACGTGACCCGCTGGATCTCGCTGTGTTGGCGGCGGCTGGACTCGGTGCCTGCCTCGGCTTCCTGTGGTGGAATTCCGCACCGGCAAAGATCTTCATGGGGGATACGGGCTCGCTGGCCCTCGGCGGGCTGGTGGCCGGTCTGTCCGTCACCTCCCGCACAGAGCTGCTCATGATTATCATCGGCGCCCTGTTCGTTGTCGAGGCGGCATCCGTGGTCATCCAGGTGGCTAGCTACAAGGCCACTAAGAAGCGCGTCTTCCGAATGGCACCGTTCCACCACCACTTCGAAGCAGGCGGTTGGGCCGAGACGACGGTGGTCATTCGTTTCTGGCTGCTTGCTGCGATGTCGAGCATCGCCGGCCTTGCAGCGTTCTATGGAGATTGGTTGACATCCGCCCCGATGTAGTGCGAGCTATCTGTAGCGGTACCGAATCTTTTCGGTACCGCTTTTTTATTTCCCACACCCCTGTGACGCGCGGTAAAATTGTGATTATTGTGACTAACTAGAAAGTGTGTGGCGCTTGGGAGGTGCATCCCCGATTGTCCCCCACGAGTGAATACACTTAGGGCCACACGAGGAACTACCGGCAGCGAACCTACAGAAAGTGCAGTGGATATGAGTAATTGGACCGGCTCGCTCCCGGAGCAGCTCACGGGGCCAATCGTCGTCGCTGGCGCGGGGGTGTCCGGTTCGGGCATTGCGCGCCTATTGTGCGCGTGCGGGGCGGATGTCACGCTTGCTGATTCGAATGTTGAGGTCGGTGCGCGGGTCGCTAACGAGACGGGCTGTGGTTTCATCCCCCTGGCCGATGCGGAGGAAAACGTCGCCTCCTATCGAGCCGTCGTGACCTCTCCCGGCTGGCGCCCGACGTCGGAGCTGTTTGTGCGCGCCGCCGAGAAGGGGATTCCGGTCATCGGTGACGTGGAAGTTGCTTGGCAGCTCGATCAGGCAGGCGCCTTCGGCGAGCCCCACACGTGGGTCGCGATCACTGGCACGAATGGAAAGACCACGACGACGGGTATGGCGGCAGCGATGCTCGCCGGAGACGACCCAGAACACCCGCAGGCACTGCCGGTGGGGAATATCGGTGTGGCCGTCGGTGACGCACTTGCTCATGAACCGCGCGTCGACATCCTTGTTGCTGAACTTTCCAGTTTCCAGCTGCACTACTCGTCCGCTCTTACTCCCGCGGTGGGGACGGTGCTCAACCTTGCCGATGACCACCTCGACTGGCACGGCAGCTTTGAGGCCTACGCCGCTGCAAAAGCAAAGGCGCTGAAAGCCAAGATTCCCGTGGTCAACGCCGACGATCCTGTCGTCCGTGACCTCGCGCCTGAGGCCATCAGTTTTACGCTGTCTGAACCGAAACCAGGCCAAGTAGGAGTCCGCGACGGCTACATCGTGGACCGGGCATTTTCTGATGATCTTGTCATCGCCCCGGCAGAGGGCATTTCCCCTCCCGGGCTAGCAGGCATTTCCGACGCCCTGGCAGCTACGGCCGTCTCCCGCGCGCTCGGCGCGACACCCGAAGACATCGCCAAGGCACTCGCCTCGTACTCCGTTTCCGCCCACCGTGGTGCGGTGACTCACAGGGGATCCGGTGTCACCTTCGTGGACAACTCCAAGGCGACCAATCCTCATGCAGCCACCATGGCACTGAAGGGCGTAGACCGCTACATCTGGATCGGTGGCGGGCAGCTCAAGGGCGCGCATATCGATGACTTCCTCGCACAAAACGCACCTCACATGAAGGCAGCAGCGCTTTTGGGTGTGGACCGGGAGATGCTTCGCGCAGGTCTGGAAGCTCACGCGCCAGCCGTGCCGGTGTTTGTCACCGATTCGACGGATAAGCACGAGGCGATGCGCGACATTATGGAATTCGTCTACCGTGTTGCCGAACCTGGCGATACGGTGATGCTCGCTCCGGCTGCGGCCTCCCTAGACATGTACCAGGGAATGGCAGAACGCGGAAACATCTTTACCCACCTGGCCCGTGAATACTTCCCCCACACCGAAAGCGACGGTGCGCACGATGAATCGTAACGAGTCCACGTCCACAAAGACCACCTCGGAAGGACCACTGGTCACCTGGTGGCGTGCCCAGCATGCCAAGCCGCTCATGGATTATGGCGTCATCATGGTGACGATCGGGCTGCTTACGGCACTGGGGCTTGTGGTTGCGTACTCCACCACGACGACATGGTCGGTGGTAGACGAGGACGCAACTGTGTGGAGCTCCGCTGTCCGCCAGACGGTCTACGTGGTGCTGGGGCTTTTCGCTATGTGGTTGGCCATGAAGATCCCCCTCGATTGGGTTCGCAGGTTCTCCCCGCTGCTCATGATTATTTCCCTCATCCTGCTGGGCCTGGTGCTGGTCATCGGTACCGGTGCTGAGGAAGTGGGTTCGCAGTCGTGGCTGCGGTTGGGACCGGTGTCCTTCCAGCCCAGTGAGCTTGCCCGTGTGGCGATCGCCATCTGGGGTGCGCACTACCTTGCTGGATGCCGGGCACCGGGAAACAATTTCCACCCGCGGCAGTGGGCGTTCATCGGGGTGTCGCTTCTTACCTGTGGCCTCATCATGCTGCAGGGCGACTTCGGTATGACCGCCACGACGATCCTCATCGTCGCCGCGCTGCTCTTCTTCACTGGCATGAGTTGGGCATGGATCGGCACAGGCTTCAGCATCGCCGTGTTTTTGCTCATTGCTCTCTTCCTCTTCGGCTCCGGCTACCGTGCTGAACGCATCACCACGTACGCAGATGCTCTCACCGGGCACTTCGAGGAGACGCGGTCGAGCGCCTTCCAGACGTATCAAGGCTTCCTCTCACTTGGCGACGGTGGCCTCCTCGGACTGGGACTCGGGCAGTCCCGCGCCAAGTGGTACTACCTGCCGGAAGCAAAAAATGACTTCGTCTTCGCCGTCATCGGTGAGGAATTGGGACTGTGGGGTGGCGTTATCGTCATTGGCCTCTTTGCGGTGCTCGCTGTCTATGGGTTCCGCACGGCGATGAAGAACACCCGCCCGTTCATGTCCCTCATGTCTGCCACCCTCGTGGCCGGCATTGTGTTCCAGGCTTTCTTCAATATCGGCTACGTCATCGGGCTTTTCCCGGTTACTGGTGTGCAGCTGCCTCTATTGTCCTCGGGCGGTACGGCGACGGTGATCACGTTGGGTGCACTTGGCCTTGTCGCCTCGTGTGCGCGGCATGAGCCGGAAGCGATCTCCTCGATGCAGTACAACGGTTTCCCCACAATCGACCGCCTGTTGCGTCTTCCCGAGCCCACACCGAGCGATGGCACCCTCGGCGCAGGGCGCGCCACGCTGCCATCGGAGGAGGAGCTGGAAGCCCAGCGCGCACAGCGTGGACAACGCTCACGGGCACAGCGCCCTGTGGGAACACGACCACGTCGTCCACGACCCCAGGAGAGAACCCCACGCGAGACGGTTCGGCATGACTTCTATTCCACGGACAGGTTTCGGCACTCTGGTTCGCGGGAGTCGCGCCCGTATAACACGGAGCGTTACCGCGCGCACGGACGAGATTCAAGGAGAACAAGGTGAGTAAAGTACACGATCCGCTATCGATTGTTGTCGCTGGTGGAGGAACGGCAGGCCACATTGAGCCGGCACTTGCCGTCGCAGAGGTACTCCGCGATGACCACGGAGCGCGTGTCACCGCTTTGGGTACGAAGAAAGGCTTGGAAAAGGACATCGTTCCCGAGCGTGGATTCGACCTGCGGATGATCCGCCCAGTTCCCGTCCCGCGGAAGGTCAATACGACCCTGGCAAAGCTCCCGTTCAACGTCATTCGCGCCGTGCGGGAAACACAGAAGATCTTGGCTGATGTGGAAGCCGATTGTCTCATCGGATTTGGTGGCTACGTGTCCGCCCCTGCGTACATCGCCGCGCGGTTCAGTGGCATCCCGTTCTTCGTCCACGAGGCCAACGCCCGCGCAGGGATGGCCAACAAGCTCGGAATTGCGCTGGGAGGTATCGGCCTGACCGCTGTAGCAAACTCGGGGGTCAAAGGTGATGTCGTCGGTGTTCCGATTGCCCGTCGCCTCTACCCGGGGGATGGGGAAACGCAGGCGAAGCAAAAGGCACAGGCCTGTGAGAAGTGGGGTCTGGCCCCGGACAAGCGCACCCTGTTCGTCACGGGTGGCTCGCAGGGGGCTATGAGCCTCAACCGTGCCTTGGCCGCTGCAATGGAATCGATCACCGCTGCGGGGTTCCAGGTCCTGCACGCCTATGGGCCGAAGAACAGCGCACCGGAAGACCACGAGGCGTACACGGCCGTTCCGTTCATCAAAGATATGGACCTCGCCTATGCGGTGGCGGATCTCGTCGTGTGTCGAGCAGGTGCGATGACCGTAGCCGAGGTGACAGCAGCGGGCATCCCCGCGATCTATGTGCCGCTACCGCACGGCAATGGTGAGCAGGCGCTTAACGCCACCCCCGTGGTATCGACGGGAGGCGCCACGCTCATCGCCGATGCTGAGCTGACAGGAGCAACCCTTGCTTCCCAGGTGCTAGCTATCCTCAACGATCGTGAGATTCTAGAATCTATGAGGGAGGCGACACGCCAGAGCACTCTGGGGCACGCCTCGGTTGATATTGCCGAGCGCGTCATCGCCAAGGCATTGAGCTTTAGGAAGGGCAAATAAGTGGATCTCCACCGCGTACACATGGTCGGCATTGGCGGTGCAGGAATGAGCGGGCTCGCCCGCATCCTGCTGTCCCGGGGTGCGGTAGTCACCGGTTCGGACGCTAAAACTTCTCGCGTCGTCCTGGCGTTGCGGTCCATGGGAGTGCAGATCGCAAACGGGCACGCGAAAGAAAACCTGTCACTGTCCGGCGAACTGCCGACTGTGGTCGTGACTTCTTTTGCCGCTATTCCCAAAGACAATCCGGAGCTGGTCGCTGCCCGGGAGCAGAGAATCCCTGTCATTCGTCGCAGCGACCTGCTTGCTGAGCTGATGAAAGATCACATTCAGGTTCTCCTCGCCGGCACGCACGGCAAGACGTCGACCACGTCCATGGCTGTCGTTGCGATGCAGCAGGCAGGCCTAGACCCCAGCTTTGCCATCGGTGGCCAGCTGAACAAGGCCGGAACTAACGCTCACGATGGCACGGGGCGCGCGTTTGTGGCAGAGGCCGACGAGTCGGATGCCTCGCTGCTGAGCTATGCGCCGGATGTGGCCGTCGTGACGAACATCGAGCCTGATCATCTTGACTTCTTTAAAACGCCGGAGAAGTACTTCGAGGTGTTTGACAAGTTTGCACAGGTGGCTGCCGATAATGGCGGTGAGCTTCTTGTGTGCATGGAGGATGAGCACGCCTCGCAGCTGGCCATCTCAGCTCCGGGGACAGTGTATGGCTACGGTTTTTCCGAGACACTCGCCTCGTTCCCCTCGGTTACCCCGCTCGTCGCCGTGGACTCGGTGGAGCTTACCGCCTATGGGTCCGTCGCCACGATGCATGTGCACGTTCCGGGGGGAGAAGTACTCCCCGTGGAGGTCACGGTGCGTACACCGGGTAAACACATGGTGCTGAACGCAGCCGCCGCGCTGGGGGCGACCTTCCTCGCATCCAAGCGCGAAACGGGCTCTTTCGCTGCGGCGACGCTCAGGGAGCTTGCCGCAGGAATCAGTGATTTTACCGGTGTCCGGCGTCGCTTCGAGCTCAAGGGGACCGTCGAGCATGGCCCGTTTGCGGGTGTCACGGTCTACGATGACTACGCGCACCATCCCACGGAGGTCGCCGCCGTGCTGCGCGCGTGCCAGGCGAAGGCCGTGGGGGAGGCCCGTGCTGCTGGAAAGTCGGACGAGGAGCGTCCGCAGGTGATTGTCTGTTTCCAGCCACACCTGTACTCCCGCACGATGAAGTTTGCCGACGAGTTCGCTACGGCACTGTCTCTGGCTGACCACGCGATCGTGTTGGATATTTACGGCGCGCGCGAGGAACCGATCGAGGGCGTCACGGGTGCGCTTGTGGCGGATAAGATCGACGGCACGGGCGAGTACGTCCCGGGATTTAACGATGCGCCGGCTGCTGTCGCCCGTGTGGCTAAGCCGGGCGATATCGTGCTGACCATGGGGGCAGGGTCGGTGACGATGCTTGGCGCGGAGATTATTCGCTCCCTGGAAGAGTTGACGGACTAGAAAGAAACGAGGACACACGCGCGTGAAGAAGCTATTCCTGGGCATCGGCTCCGTCGTTGCTGTGGTGGCGATTGTCTGTGGGCTGATTTTCTTCGCGCCGTGGTTCGCGGTGAAAAACATTGACGTGCGCGGGGCGGAGCGCGCGTCGGTGGAAGAGATCCAGCAGGCGACGGGGGTACGTGAGGGGGAACAGCTTGCTTCGGTTAACGCATCCGGGGCAGCCCGGGATGTGGCGGCCCTTCCGTGGGTGAAGAAGGCGACGGTAGGTAAGAAGTGGCCGTCGACGCTGTCTGTTGAGGTGACGGAGCAGCAGGCTGTGGCGTTCGTGAATGCTGCGGATGGCCCCACGCTCATCAACGTGGAGGGGAAGCCCTTCGTCGTTGATCAGCCACCGCTCGGCACGGTGGAGATCACGGGCGCGTCCGTGGAGGATCCGGCGGTGTTTACCGCCTGCTTGCAGGTGGTGGGGGAGCTCACGGAGGGAGTACGCAAGGATGTGGCCCGGGTGAAGGCACCGAGCCAGTACGAAATCACGCTGGAGCTTCTCGACGGTCGCACGGTGTATTGGGGTTCGGCCGAGCAGGCGCATAACAAGGCGGTTGCGACAGAGCTCGTTCTTACTCGCCCCGGCGAGCATTTTGATGTGTCCAACCCCCAGCTCGTTACCGTCGAGTAGCCAAAACCTCGCACGGAACAACCGTAAGAACCAACTGTAAACCCTAAACCTCAAGTAGAGGGTGGAGACACGCCGCGCAGTTGGTAGAACACATTTTGCTTGTCGTGGTTGAAAATTGGAAGGAACCTTTAACCAGGAGCCCTAGCAAGCAGAATTTGTACAGAAAGGCGAGCTTACCCATTATGACCTCACCAGATAACTACCTCGCCGTCATTAAGGTCGTCGGTGTCGGCGGCGGCGGTGTGAACGCGGTTAACCGCATGATCGAGGAGGGGTTGAAAGGTGTTGAATTCATCGCCATCAACACCGACTCGCAAGCCCTCATGTTCTCCGATGCTGATGTGAAGCTGGAGATTGGTCGCGCCGCCACCCGCGGCCTCGGCGCCGGCGCGAACCCCGAGGTGGGGCGCACATCCGCGGAAGACCACAAGAATGACATTGAGGAGATCCTCAAGGGTGCAGACATGGTGTTCGTCACCGCTGGTGAGGGTGGCGGAACCGGTACCGGTGCCGCTCCTGTGGTAGCAAACATCGCGAAGAAGCAGGGCGCGCTCACCGTCGGCGTTGTCACTCGCCCGTTCACCTTCGAGGGGCGCGCGCGCACGAAGCAGGCGATGGAGGGCATTGATGCACTCCGCGAGGTATGTGACACCCTCATCGTCATTCCGAACGACAGGCTCCTGCAGCTTGGCGACGAAAACCTCTCCATGCTCGATGCCTTCCGCGCAGCAGATGAGGTGCTGTTCAACGGTGTTGATGGCATTACCCGCATCATTACCACCCCTGGCATCATCAACGTGGACTTCGCCGATGTCCGCGCCGTGATGAGCGATGCCGGCTCCGCCCTCATGGGCATCGGCTCCGCCCGCGGCGAAAACCGCGCTGTCACCGCCTCCATGCAGGCCATCGAGTCTCCGCTGCTGGAGTCCACGATCGAGGGCGCACACGGCCTCGTCGTGTCCTTCGCTGGTGGCTCCGATATGGGACTCCACGAGGTCAACGAAGCCGGTCGCCTCATCGCCGAGAAGGCCGATGAAGACGTCCAAACCATCTTCGGTGCAATTATCGACGACAACCTCGGCGACGAGATTCGCGTCACCGTCATTGCCACCGGCTTTGACAACAAGAACAACACCGACGATGCCAAGAAGAAGGCAGAAGAGGTCCCCGGTGGCCACGCAGAGTCCGCCGCCGTCCCCGGTGCAGACGAGGAGCGCTCCTCGCACAGCTACGCAGCCGATGTCACCCCTGCACCGAGCGAGTCCGAGTCCCTCTTCGGTGGTCGCTACACCCACGATGACCAGCCTTCTCGCCACCGCATCGTGGATGAGCCGGACCAGCGCGAGCGCCCCGCAGACCGTAGCGAGCACACGGAGCGTCGTGGTCTCTTCACCGAGCGTGAGGACTCCTCCCGTTCCTACCGTCGTGGCCCCGACGATGGCGACGACGACCTCGACGTGCCGAGCTTCCTCCGCTAGGGCAGGATCACATGGCGAACACGAATGCGGCTGAGCGGCCGGTGAGGATCTTCTTCACCACCCGTGGCGGCGGAGCATCGCAGCCCCCGTACCAGGGACTCAACCTCGGCGATCACGTCGGGGATGATCCCGCGGCTGTGGCACGCAACCGCGCGCACGTGGCGGAATCCATCGGACTGCGCGTCGACCGTTTCGTGTACATGGAGCAGGTGCATTCGCCCACCGTCACCGTGGTCGATTCCACGACCCCCACGCCTGTGGAACTCACCGATGCCATCGTCACTACCGAGCGTGACCTGGCACTGGTCGTCCTCACTGCGGACTGCGTTCCCGTGCTGCTATCTGATGCCGACCACGGCATCGTTGCTGCCGTGCATGCAGGCCGGCTGGGAGCGCGCAATGGGATCGTCGAAAAGACAGTGAAACAAATGGTGAGCCTCGGGGCGACCCCAGCCACGATGCACGCCTGGATCGGCCCTGCAGCCTCCGGCCGGCACTACGAGCTACCGGCAGACATGGTCGCCGATGTCGAAGAACACCTGCCGGGCAGCGCCACCAAGACGGTGCAGAACACCCCCAGCGTGGACTTGCGGGCAGGGATCGTCCGGCAGCTGTACAGGCTCGGAGTGGTCGCCATCCACACCGATCCAAGATGCACCATTGAAGACAAAGATTTCTTCAGTTACCGCAGGGACGGAACGACGGGGCGCCAAGCGTCCTTCATCTTCCTCCCCTCGGAAAATGAAGGTAACAGACAATAAAGCTGGCCTAGAGCCAGCGCTCTCCCAGCCACCGGTGAGTGGCAGAGAGAAACGGACGAGAGGTTGAAAGGAACGACAGTCATGGCACGGGAAGACGAAATTGCCACAGGACTCAAGAAGGTGCGCGGGCGCATCGCGGAGGCGATGAAGGTTGCGGGCAGGACCGATGAGGTGCGACTCCTCCCCGTGACCAAATTCCACCCCGCCGAAGATGTTGCCATCCTCCACTCCTTGGGGATCGACGCAGTGGGGGAGAACCGGGATCAGGAAGCCAAGAAGAAGGCTGCCGAATTCCCGTCGATGGCCTTCCACATGCTGGGGCAGATCCAGACGAAGAAGGCCAACTCCGTCGCCCGCTGGGCAACGGCGGTGCAATCCCTCGACAGCCTCACGCTTGTGCACGCCCTGGACCGGGGAATGCAGCTCGCACTCGACCGTGGGGACCGTAGCACCGATACCCTCGATGTCTACCTGCAGCTCTCCCTCGACGGCGATACCGCCCGTGGCGGTGCCGTGGCAGAGGACATTCCGGCTCTGGCTGATGCCGTGGGAGAAACCGAGCACCTGCGCCTCGCCGGACTCATGTGTGTCCCACCCGTGGACAGCGATGAGAAGCAGGCGTTTACAACGGCTCTCGCGGTGAAACAGGATCTCGATAACCGTGTCAGCAAGACTCTGGAATTTTCCGCCGGGATGTCCGCTGACCTCGAGGTGGCCATCGAAAATGGTTCGACACTCGTGCGTGTCGGAACCGACATTTTGGGACCACGTCCAATACCGTAAAAATCAACAAATCACATCGATAACGCAGCAACGTCAAGTGCGCTAAGGAAGGACCACACACATGACAAACGTTCAGAAATTCAAGGAATTCTTCGGCTTCGGACCGGCAGAGGACTACGTTGCAGAAGACGAGTACTACGGCTCCGCTCGCCCCGCCGCCGATTACAAGCAGGAGTCTCGTTACGAGCGCTCCTACAGTGGCTACAGCCAGCCCCGTTACGAGCCGTCCGTCGTTACCGTCCACCTGAACTCCTACCAGGAGGCCCGCCAGCTGGGCGAGCCCTTCCGCGATGGTGACGCCGTGGTCTTCGACATGACTGCTATGGACACCGCCGATGCACGGCGCATCGTGGACTTCGCTGCCGGCCTCGTGTTCAACGCTCGAGGCACCATGGAAAAGGTTGGCCGCAAGATGTTCGCCATCATTCCTGAGGGAATGGACATCACGGTCTCTGAACTGGAGCGTGCCGCTCGCCGCTAGGCGGTCGATCCCCCTTTTCCAGCACATTTGACGCTGCGTGCCCCCGGCCTATGCCGGGGGCATGTGTTTTAGATAGAGTTAGAAAACTGTGAGTACTGTTATCTCCATCCTGCTCTTTCTCGTGCGGATCTACACGTGGATTCTCATTTTCCGCATCATCATTGAGATGATCGGCTCGTTTTCACGCGATTTCCGCCCGCCCCGCTGGTTCTCCCTCATGTCTGAACCACTGTTCGTCGTCACCGACCCGCCGGTGAAAGCGCTTCGTCGGCTCATCCCGCCGTTGCGGATGGGAAATATTGGGCTCGATATGAGTGTTCTCGTACTATTTTTCGCCCTCCAACTGGTTCAAATACTGCTTTCTGCGATGGCCGTCTAATACGCCTGCAACGTGCGCTTTTGTACTAATTCTGCTGGTTGCATACCGATAAACCGGAGGGTTTTAGGTGTGACATGCGTGAAGAATGGGTACACTAGTGAAAGAAAAACAATTAAGATTAAGTACAAGTTGATGTGCAGCCCGGTTGGTTGCACTCACCGCAACCGGTGAAACCACCTAGGTAAGTGAAGGGATCCGTCAATGCCGCTGACTCCAGCTGACGTGCACAACATAGCCTTTAGCAAGCCGCCGATTGGCAAGCGCGGCTACAACGAAGACGAGGTTGATCAGTTCCTCGACCTCGTTGAGGACGAACTCGCCCGCCTGCAGGACGAAAATCAGGCTTTGCGCCAGCGCGTAGAAGACCTGCAGAAGGAAGCAGGCTCCGCCACCGCTGGCAGCACCTCCGTCGCTTCTATCTCCCGTGTGGACGAGGAAGAGATTCGTCGCAAGGTTGTCGCCGAGTACGAAGCAAAGCTCGAACAGGCTCAGAAGCAGGCCGCAAGCGCCCGCGAGGAAGCGGACAAGGCGCGTCGCGAGGCAGCATCTGCACGCAACGCACAGCAGAGCGCCAAAGTCGCCGATACGCAGGCTCCCGTCGAGGGTCAGGCATCCGCCGAGACGCACATGCAGGCAGCCCGCGTTCTTGGTCTTGCTCAGGAAATGGCCGACCGCCTCACCAACGACGCGCGCACCGAAAGCCAGTCCATGCTGGACGAGGCACGCGCCGCCGCAGAGTCCACCATCTCGGATGCGAACTCCTCCTCGCAGCGCACCCTGGCAGATGCCAAGCAGCGCTCCGACAAGATGGTTCGCGAGGCGCAGGAGAAGGCAGACCGGCTCATCAGCGATGCCACTACTCAATCCGAAAACCAGATCCGGAAGGCTCAGGACAAGGCGAACGCCCTCCAGGCCGATGCCGAGCGTAAGCACACCGAGATCATGGCCACTGTCAAGAGCCAGCAGGCCGCTCTGGAGAACCGTATCGAAGAGCTGCGTACCTTCGAGCGCGAGTACCGCACTCGCCTCAAGACCCTCCTGGAATCCCAGCTGGAAGAGCTGCAGAGCCGTGGCTCCTCCGCACCGCGTAACCCGCAGGGCAATAAGTAGCCTCTAGCTGCAGTAGCCAGTGCAGTATGCTGCACTCGCTGCCATCGCGCTACCGTGCGTGCCGTTGTGATTCAGATGGTGTGATACGTATCTGGCTCGTTGCGTGTTTTCCGCTCCACGTGGCGCGACTGTCAAGCGAGTCGCGTGGTGTCCGGTAACGGTTAGCGTCGTCCCCTCCCACTCTGTGGGCGGGGACTTTTTGCTGCGCGGAACTGTTTTGGTGGTATAGTTTCGTTCCAAGGCTATGACCCGGCTATCACCGGCGAGCTCCCGGAAGAAAGGCGTGAAAAACCGAGTAGAACCGGGCGGATATCAGATCGCCGATACAGATCCTTAAAAACTCGAGCGGAAGTGCGTAGCGCTTCAAGCAGGGTGGTACCGCGCAACGGAGGTTGCGTCCCTGCGTTAACAAAAAATGACAGTTTTTAAGGAGTGATCCATTATGACGGCGAAAAGCAACGTAGGGAATGTATACCCACGCGTCGACCTGTCCGGAGGCACCAGTACGTTCCCCACAATGGAAGAAAACGTGCTGGAGTACTGGGACAAGGACGGCACTTTTCAAGCCAGTCTCAAAAAACGCGAAGACGCCCCCGAATACGTCTTCTATGACGGCCCGCCTTTTGCTAACGGCCTGCCACACTACGGTCACCTCCTCACCGGCTATGTAAAGGACATCGTTCCCCGCTTCCAGACGATGAAGGGCAAGCTTGTCCGTCGCGTCTTCGGCTGGGATTGCCACGGTCTGCCGGCTGAGTTGGAGGCCGAGAAGCAGCTTGGCATCAAGGACAAGGGCGAAGTGGAGGCCATGGGCCTCGAAGCCTTCAACAAGTACTGTGGTGAATCCGTCCTCCGTTACACAGAGGAGTGGAAAGACTACGTCACCCGCCAGGCACGCTGGGTGGACTTTGATAACGGCTACAAGACGATGGACCTCAACTTCATGGAGTCCGTCATGTGGGCGTTCAAGACCCTCTACGACAAGGGCCTGATCTACCAGGGCTTCCGTGTTCTCCCGTATTCCTGGGCTGAGCACACGCCACTGTCCAACCAGGAGACCCGCCTGGATGATTCCTACAAGGATCGCCAGGATCCCACGCTGACCGTCACGTTCCCGATCACGGGTGCTGACGAGGGAAGCGCCGGTGCGAAGGCTCTGGACAGGCTTTCCGACGTCTCCTTCCTCGCGTGGACGACGACGCCATGGACGCTTCCGTCCAACCTGGCTCTCGCCGTTCACCCCGATGTTCGCTACGTTGTTGTGACTGTGGGAGAGGATGGACTCGAGGAGTTCGTTGGCCGGAAGTTCCTCCTCGCCGAGGAGCTTGTCAGCGCGTACAAGAAGGAGCTCGGCAGTGCCGAGGTCGTCGATACCTTCACCGGTTCTGAGCTGGAGGGCCTGACCTACAAGCCGCTGTTTGATTTCTTCCTCGACACGGAGAACGCCTTCCACGTTCTGCTTGCTGAGTACGTCACCACCGAGGACGGCACCGGTGTCGTCCACCAGGCTCCTGCCTTCGGTGAAGACGATATGAACACGTGCAAGAAGTACGGCGTAGGCCTTGTCATCCCCGTCGATATGGATGGCAAGTTCACTGAGCAGGTTCCCCCATACCAGGGCCAGCTCATCTTCGATGCCAACAAGAACATCATCCGCGATCTGAAGCACATCGGCCGTGTGGCTCGTCACCAGACCATCGTCCACAGCTACCCGCACTCGTGGCGCTCTGGCGAGCCGCTCATCTACATGGCGCTGCCCAGCTGGTTTGTTGAGGTGACGAAGTTCCGCGACCGCATGGTGGAGCTTAACCATGAGAAGGTTGAGTGGATCCCAGACCACATCCGCGACGGCCAGTTTGGCAAGTGGCTGGAGGGTGCCCGCGATTGGAACATCTCCCGTAACCGTTACTGGGGTTCACCGATCCCCGTGTGGGTGTCCGACAACGACGAGTACCCGCGCGTCGACGTGTACGGCTCCCTCGATGAGCTGGAGCGCGACTTTGGGGTGCGCCCGAAGAGCCTCCACCGCCCGTACATCGACGAGCTGACTCGCCCGAACCCGGATGATCCGACCGGCAAGTCGACGATGCGTCGTGTGCCGGAGGTTCTGGACTGCTGGTTCGAGTCTGGTTCCATGCCGTTTGCGCAGAAGCACTACCCGTTTGAGAACAAGGAGTGGTTCGACACCCACTCGCCGGCTGACTTCATCGTTGAGTACTCCGGCCAGTCCCGCGGCTGGTTCTACACGCTGCACGTGCTGGCCACGGCACTGTTCGATTGCCCGGCATACAAGCGCGTTGTTGCGCACGGCATCGTGCTTGGTAACGACGGCCTGAAGATGAGTAAGTCCAAGGGGAATTACCCCAACGTGAAGGAAGTATTCGACCGCGACGGTTCGGATGCCATGCGTTGGTTCCTCATGAGCTCGCCGATTCTGCGTGGCGGCAACCTCATCGTAACGGAGCAGGGCATCCGCGAGGGTGTCCGGCAGGCGATGCTGCCGATGTGGAATGCGTACAGCTTCCTGCGCTTGTACTCCTCCAAGCAGGCGACGTGGTCTGTGGACTCCGAAGACGTGCTGGATCGCTTCATCTTGGCTAAGACACGCGACCTTATCTCCGCCGTCGATGCCTCGTTGTCCGCATCCGACATCTCTACGGCATGTGATGAGATCCGCGTCTTCTGCGATGTCCTTACCAACTGGTATGTGCGTCGCTCCCGCGACCGCTTCTGGGCCGGCGACGATGAGTACCCGGAGGCATTCAACACGCTGTACACCGTGCTGGAGACTCTGTGCCGGGTTGCTGCTCCGCTGCTGCCGATGACCACTGAGGTCATCTGGCGTGGCCTGACCGGTGAGCGCTCTGTGCACCTCACCGACTACCCGGTCGCCGAGGACTTCCCGGCCGATGACAAGCTTGTCCAGGCGATGGACCTTGTTCGCGCCGTGTGCTCGTCCGCATCGTCGATCCGCAAGGCCGCGCAGCTGCGTAACCGCTTGCCACTGGACAAGCTCACCGTTGCCGTGCCGGAGGCGGACAGCCTGGCTGATTTCGCTCCCGTCATCCGCGACGAGGTCAATGTGAAGAATGTTGAGCTCACCACCGATGTCGACGCTGTCGGCTCGTTCAAGGTGAACGTCATCCCGAAGATCGCTGCACCGCGGTTGGGGAAGGACTTCCAACAGACCCTCGTCGCTGTGAAGAAGGGCGAGTATGAGCGCGATGGTGACACCGTGAAGGCTGCCGGCCAGGTGTTGCAGCCTGGCGAGTACGAGGAAGTCCTCGTCGCTGCCGACCCGGATTCCACCGCCCGCATCAGTGGTCACAACGGCCTTGTCGTCCTGGACAAGAACGTGACTGAGGAGCTCGAAGCCGAGGGCTGGGCTGCCGACGTTATCCGTGGTCTGCAGGATGCCCGCAAGGCGGAGGACTTCGAAGTCTCGGACCGCATCGCCGTTCGACTCCAGGTACCGGAGGACAAGTCCGAGTGGGCCAACCGCTTCGCCGAGCACATCGCCGAGGAGGTTCTCGCCACCGATTTCGCCTTCACCGACGAAACCGGCGAACACGAGATCATCTCTGGTGTGACCGCAACGCTCAAGAAGAATAACTAGAACCCGCGCGTGACAGGTGCCCGGGGAATTCCCCTGCATCACCTGATCACGCCATGGTTTTCGGCCCCAGGCCATCGCACGAAGATAGCCTGGGGCTTTCTCTGTGGTCGGAATCTGTGCCCGATGGCGGTGCTCTGGGGAAGCACCGCAGACAAAAGCCACGCGCAGTCCGACACGGATGTGGCACGTAGTTAAGATATTTTGCTGTGAATAAGCTCTACGTCCCCTTGCTAGTGATCCTGGCTGGTGCTTCCAACTATCTGGGGGCGACGCTCGCGGTCTATCTTTTCGATGTTCAATCGCCCTGGATCGTGGCGTGGATGCGCGTCGGCGCAGCGGGCATTATTCTTGTCGCGCTGGTGTGCCTCAAAAAGGAGCATTGGAAGAGCCTTCCTGCCCTGGTGTACGGTGTGGTGACACTGGGGATGAATACCGCGTTTTATGAGGCAATCAATCGCATTCCTCTGGGGATGGCGGTAGCAATCGAGTTCATCGGCCCCATCGCCGTGGCGGCGTGGGGTAGTAGAACCGTGCGCGATTGGGTAGCGCTCGTTGCAGCAGCGACGGGTGTCCTTGTCCTCAGTGGAACGCAGTGGGGACGAACACTGCGGGGATTATCTGGATCATTATCTCTGGCGTGATGTGGGGACTGTACATCCTCGCCTCCAACAGCTTGGCGCACGGGGAGTCAACATTGGAGTCCATGGGCGTGGGGCTCATCTATGCCTCCGTCGCAATGACTCCCTTCGTTGCAACTTCGTGGGAGACAGCGACGAATGGAGGATCAGGAAAGTTGGTGCTGCTTGTGGCGATGGCCTTCGGGCTCGGGTTGTTGAGTGCCGTCATTCCCTATGGTCTCGATCTGGTCATGCTGAAGATGGCCTCCGCTGATTACTACGCGGTGCTTTTGTCCCTCCTTCCCGTGACAGCTGCGGTCATCGGCATGATTGTGCTGGGTCAGATCCTCTCTGCGGTGGAGGTGTTTGGTGTGCTGCTCATCGTCGCGGTGGTGGCGCTCCGAAAACAGACAGCTTAGTTCACTTTATAGACCAAGCGGTATATAGTGAACGCGTGGACAAAATTAGAACGGAAGAAACGCAAGGATATAAAAAGGATCTCAAGCCACGTCACATCCAGATGATCGCGCTTGGTGGTGCCCTCGGAACAGGGCTGTTCCTCGGTGCCGGTGGCCGTCTGGCTGTCGGTGGCCCGGGTCTTGCCCTCGTGTACGCGGTCTGTGGGCTTATCGGCTACCTCATGCTGAGGAGCCTGGGGGAGATGGTGGTGCACCGCCCCACATCCGGATCCTTTGCCTCGTATGCGCGGGAGTTTCTCGGTGAACCGGCTGCCTTTGTTGCCGGGTGGATCTACTTCCTTGCCTGGGTGACCGTCGGCACGACGGATCTCACAGCCGTCGCCATTTATCTCAAGTTTTGGCCCCTGTTCCACGACGTATCCCAGTGGATTCTCGTCGCCGTAGCTCTCGCCGTGGTGCTCTCCGTCAACCTGCTTGGCGTGAAGGTTTTTGGTGAAGCAGAATACTGGTTCGCAGCGGTCAAGGTGGGGGCACTCGTCATCTTCCTCGTCGTCGGCATCGTCTTCCTCGTCACGGGGCGCGCGCCGGGTGGCACGATCAGCGCAACAGCGCTTGGCGATTGGTTCCCCCACGGCATCATGCCTCTCGTGATCCTCACCCAGGGTGTGGTGTTCGCCTACGCCGGTATCGACATGATCGGCGTGACTGCAGGTGAAACCGATGACCCGGAGCACCAGATCCCCAAGGCGATCAACACGACAGTCTTCCGGATCATCTTCTTCTACGTCGGCTCAATCCTGCTGCTCGGCTTCCTTCTGCCCTACACGGCCTACAGTGCCGGGGAGTCCCCGTTTGTGACGTTCATGAACTCCATCGGCGTGCCCTACGCCGGCGACATCATGAACCTCGTCGTCCTCACCGCCGCGCTATCCAGCGTGAACGCGGGCTTGTACGCCACAGCTCGCATTCTCCGGCCGCTGGCGCTGACCGGATCCGCGCCCGGCTACCTCGGCCGTCTATCTGAGCATGGCGTACCGAAGAACGGCATCATCACCACGGCGACGCTCATGGTTGTGGGCATTGTGGCCAACTACTTCGTTCCGGAACAAGCGTTTGAAGTCTTCCTCAACCTGGGCGCCATCGGCATCCTGGGCATGTGGGCGATGATTTGTTTGGCGCATATCGGCTTTGTGCGCTCCGGCATTGAGCGCCCGCAGTACCGGTCGTCGGCTGTCTTCGATGTGATTGTTCTTCTCTTCCTCTTCGGTGTCTTCATCCTCATGGCCTTTGACAAGCCGGTGGGCAGCGCTACCGTGGCTGTGACCATCTTCGGGCTGGTCCCCGCCTTCGCAATCGGTTGGTTCTTTGTCCGCAAGCGTGTAGGCAGGAAGCAGGAACCCGCGGAGGAAAAGGTTGTCACGCCCGCTGGTTAAGATGGGGGTATGCAGCGCTGGGTCCTTCACATCGATATGGATGCGTTCTTTGCGTCCTGTGAACAGCTGACCCGGCCGACGCTGCGGGGGAAACCTGTCCTCGTTGGCGGTGTTAACGGGCGTGGGGTAGTTGCCGGCGCCTCCTACGAGGCCCGGGCGTTTGGTGTTCACTCGGCGATGCCCATGCACCAGGCGCGGGCACTCGTGGGGTACACCGCCGTGTCCGTAGCCCCTCGAAAAGTGGTGTATTCGGCGGTGAGCCGCAAGGTCATGCGGCTAATCGAGGACGAAGTCGGCATCATCGAACAGCTGAGCGTGGATGAGGCCTTCATGGAACCGACAGCGCTTGTCGGGGCCAGTGTAGATGACGTTGTCGACTGGGCAAATATGCTGCGCGAGAAGATCCGCACCACCGTCGGGATCCCCTCCTCCGTCGGTGCCGGTGCCGGAAAACAGTACGCCAAAATTGGTTCCGGGCTGGCGAAACCTGATGGAACCTTTGCCATTCCGCGTGAGGAGCAAGACGAGATCCTCGGCCCCTTGCCGGTCCGTTCGCTGTGGGGAGTGGGGCCTGTGGCGGAAGCGAAACTGCGCGGGCTGGGAATTACAACGATTGCCGAGTTTGCTGCGCTCAGCCAGAAAGAAGTCGAGGTCACCCTCGGCAAAGCCGTCGGCGTCACGCTGTGGGAGCTGGCGCGCGGACACGATGATCGCATCGTCGCCCCTCGGGCCGTGGCCAAGCAAGTCTCGGCTGAACAGACCTATGCACGCGACCTCACCACGGTGGACGAGGTGGATCGCGCTGTTCGGCACGCCGCCGAGGATGCCCACGTGCGGCTGAGGAAAGACGGCCGCGGTGCCCGCACCGTGACAGTGAAGTTAAAGATGGCTGATTTTCACATCGAGTCCCGCAGCTACACACTCCCATACGCGACGGACGAATTCGATACGCTTTTTGCCGCTGCGATGCGGATCACGCGCTACCCCTCGGAGGTCGGTGCCATCAGGCTTGTGGGGGTGAGCTTTTCCGGGTTGGAGGAAGCCTTGCAGGATGTCCTTTTCCCGGAGCTGGATCAGGAAATCGTGCGTGAAGAGGTTGTTACCGAATACGATGCCGGGGTTGATTTCCCTGAGGTTACTGTCAATGCCGAGGGGGAGGCAGTGGTCTCCCGCTGGCGGGCAACACAGGATGTTTACCATCCTGACTACGGGCATGGGTGGGTGCAGGGGACAGGTGGTGGCATCGTCACCGTTCGCTTCGAAACACGCACGACAGGCCCCGGGAAGATCCGCACCTTTGCCGTGGATGACGAGGAGCTGCAACCGGCAGACCCCTTGGATAGTCTCGATTGGCCAGAAGATCCCCAGGAGCCAGAAACCGGCGACGAAGAGCTCACCGACGAGTAAGAAACAAGGGGAGGGTCGCCGCCTCCTGAACGGACCCCTGTGGTTGCCCTATCAGATGTTGCCCGAGTCGGTTATGGGTTGATACCGTGGTCGGAAACGTATTTCCTGAGGATGCTCGTGCACCCTCAAACCTTTATCGAGAAGGAAGGTAATCATGAATCTAGAAAATCCTCGCAAGGTAGCAAGCGGTTTCGTCTCCGCGCTGGCCGGCGTGTGGATCTACTGCTTGCTCGTCTCCCCAATCTTTTCCAGCAGCCCCTACAGTGAGGTGGCAGCGGAGCAGGCGCGCGAGATCGGGATTGGGTTCAGCGTCGTCATCGTCCTCGTCGGCGCGGCTTTCACCGCCTACTCGGTGTGGCGTGCCCGCAAGAACTCGCCCGAGGAACGCTAGTAAAAGGCAAGAATAGGGAGGCAGCACCGTGTGCTGCCTCCCTTTCTTTTCCGTGAAAAGAACCGAGTGCTAGAACAGGGTTGCCGGATGCCTGCCGGAGGCAATAGCAATTGCCAGGAGGATCCGGGATTGCCCCGCGCGGAAGTATTTGGAGCCCAGGGCACCCTTGTCCAGGAGTGTCTTGCCACCGCCGACACCGCCGTAGGTGCCGGACACATCGCCACGGGGGACGCGGGTGGAGATGACGACGGGGATGTCCTTCTCCAGGGCGTCGGCAAGTCCCTCGGCGAAATCGGTGCCCACGTTCCCGTTGCCCATGGCTTCCACAACAATGCCTTGAGAACCACTGGCGATGGCGTTGTCAATGAGGTCTCGTGGCGCGCCGGGGTAGGCGTAGAGAACATCGACGCGCGTGTCGGCGAGCGTGACCGGTCCGACAGGGTCGGCGCGCTCCGGCTCCTCCGGTGCGTTCGTACCGAAGGCGAGCTCGTCCGAGGTGTGGAACTTGAGCGCCCCGCGGGCGGGAATGACAGCGTGTCCGAAGACAATGAGCGTGCCGATTCCGCGGGCGGAGGGTTCGCCTGCCGTCATGACGGCTTCGAAGAGGTTTTGGGGGCCGTCGCCGTCGGGGTCGTCGAACGGGTGCTGGGCACCGGTGAAGATGACGGGCCGGGGATCGTCGATAAGCGTATCGACGGCGAGTGCGGATTCCTCCATAGAGTCCGTGCCGTGGGTAACGACAATGCCGTCGACATCAGCGTCCTTGAACACTTCGCGGACGCAGCCGACGATGAGATCGAGATCCTTCATGGTGAGCGACGAGGAGTCCAGCTGCGTAAGCGGGTGGGAGGAAACAGTAAGTCCCGATCCCTCAAGCATGGGCGTGATGGTCTCGATGAGGTCGTCGCCGGTCTTTGTAGGGACGAGGGCACCCTGCTCATCGGCCGTGCAGGCGATGGTGCCACCTGTGGTGACAATAACGATGTGACGTGGAGGAACGGCGTTAGTCATATACCAACTCTAACACCAGACATCGGATTTCTATGTGGGTTTGAAAAGTGTTTGTGGCACGGCGCTGGTGTGGGCTGTGGCTCGTCTGTGGCTTGTCGACGCCTCCACGTACGCGAGCGCTGTCGCGTCACCGTCCTGCGGACGGTTTTTCTATGGGCCTGGAACTTTGACTCACCGGTGGCCGTTGTGAATAATGGCACCCTGACAAAGGCTCCGGGGTTCGCGTTTGTGGGAACCGACCGGAAAACGTTTATTACTTTTTGGTAACGGTCTATGCGCGTGTACGATGTAGACAATTGTGGCCAGAGGGTAGAAAGTGGCCGAAGAAACAGCCGACAAACGGTAGCGACAGCTATCGGAAAAAAGGAGAATCGTGAAAACCTCGAAGATTGCACTAGCCGCTATGGCGATGGGCCTGTCCGTATTCGTAACCGCCTGTGGTGGCGGAGCCGAAGAGACAACGACGTCTGAGACGACTTCCGCCACGGCTGAGGCCACCACCTCTGAGGCTGCCCCCACCGCCGCGGTTCTGCCGACGGTTGCAGACCTCAATGGTGTCATCGCCACGGCCACCGATCCGGCTGCCACCGTGGAGGAGAAGATTCTCACCGTGCAGGGTGGCGAGACCGCTCCTGAGCTGTTTGAGACGATGACTCAGTCCAAGGCTGAGTCCGGTGCGAACTTCACCGTTGTGGAGCCGGTTCTTCCGGGCTACACCCCGGATTCCGTTCTCGCGACCGTGAACTTCACCCTTCCTGATATGGCACCGCAGACAGCAGAAAACGTTGAGTTCGTTTTCGAGGATGGGCACTGGAAGCTCTCCCAGCAGTGGGCGTGCACCCTCATTCAGAACACCGTCCAGCCCGAGCAGGTTCCGGCCATGTGCCTCGGCGGCGACGCTGCAGCTCCTGCCCCCATCGACCCGGCTGCCCCCGCTGAGGGCATTGACCCGGCACCGGCTCCGGCCGAGGCACCTGCTGAGGTCCCCGCACAGTAACTCTTCCGGGAACGTGCTCTGTACAGAGTCATGATCCCGTGAGCGAAAACTACGCGCATCCACCACACGGTGGGTGCGCGTTTTGTGTGTCACGAGCAGGGAGTACTTCGCACAGGCGGGGAGTGCACCGCCTCGTTTGAGAAGGCATGCTTATGTGGCTAGGAGTGGTTCTTCACTTCCACAAGGCTGTCCTCGTGGGTCATGATAAAGTGGCGCCCCTGCCACCTGTCGCGGAGCCAGCGGTCGTGGCTTGCGACGATGACGATGCCGGGGAAGTCCGCGATAGCCTGCTCCAGATCCTCGGCGAGGGTGAGAGAGATGTGGTTGGTGGGCTCGTCGAGAAGCAAAATATCCGGCGGGGAAGCCAGCGTGATACCGATGGCCACTCGTCGGCGCTGCCCCAAGCTGAGCGCCCGCATGGGCAGCCGGGATTTTTCCTCGGTGAGTAGCCCCATGTCTACCAACGTGGGAGAGCCCGCGGGGACGGCAGCAGAAAACGTCTCGGCAGCGCTCATCCCCATGTCGCGCCAGCGGGAATCCTGCGCCAGGTAGCCCACCGTCAGGCCCTCCTCGATGGTGAGGAAGCCTTCGGTGAAGGCGACAGTCCCGGCGATGACCCCCAGCAGCGTGGACTTGCCGGCACCATTGACACCTTGGATGAGCACGTGATCGCGGTCGAACACATCGAGGGCTACTTCCGGCATGCGATCCTCCACGGCTACATCGAAGAGGCTAATCGAAGGCGTGGATGCGCGGGTGAGTTTCACCGAATCCGTGTTACCAGCAACGAAGGTAAGTGGCTTCGGCGGCTCCGGCAGTGCTGTTCGCTCCAGCTCCTCCAACCGGTTTTTCGCGGCACGGATGCGGGTACCGGCGGTCTTGGCTGCACGATCGGCAAAGAACTTGGCGGATTTGCGAACCTCCGACTTGTTTTCCGTCGAATGGAAGATGTCCTCCTCGCGCTTTTCCACCTTGTTTTCCAGCATGGCGCGCTCGTTTTCCTGCGCGTTGTACAGGGAGCGCCAGCGCTTGCGCGTCTTGTCGCGCTCCACCAAATAGTCAGAAAACGTCCCGGTGAAAAACGTTGCTTGGCGGGTCATCTCGCCGCGCCCACCCTCGGGGGCAAGGCCTGGGTCAAGGTCAATGATGCACGAGGCTGCCTCGTCGAGGTAGTAGCGGTTGTGGCTGGCCGTGATGACCGGGCCCCGGTAGTTCTTCAACTCGTCGATGATGAAGTCCGTCGCATCGTCATCGAGGTGGTTGGTGGGCTCGTCAATGAGCAAACAATCGGCGGGGGACACAAGCAACATGGCAAGAGCCAGGCGGCGGCGCTGCCCACCAGAAATCTCGGCAATGGTCGCACGTCGATCCAACCCCTCGACCCCCAGGCCGGTCAGCACCTGCTCGATTCGCGAATCAAGGGTCCACAGCTGGAACGCATCCGCGCGGGCGAGCGCCTCGTCATAGGCGGTGGACAGGCTGACGAGGTTGGGCGCTGCAGCAAGCTGCTCAGACAACTCAACGATTTCGTGCTCGATGGCCTGGACTTCCCCCACCGCGTGATCGATGAGGTCCTGCACCGTGTTATCGGGGCGAAGGCTTACCTCCTGCGGGAGGAAACGGGTGCGCTCCGGGACGTGGAGCGTGCCGGCATCCGGCTGATGCTGGCCGGCGAGAAGAGACAGCGTGGTCGATTTTCCCGAGCCGTTTTCGCCGATGAGTCCCGCTACCTGGCCAGCACCCACTGTGAACGTAATATCCGTGAGGATCCGCGCGCCGCCGGGGTAAGAAAAGCTCACGCCGTCGGCTTTAATGTACTTTTTCATGCCATCCTCTAAACGTCAGTGGGCTTATCCCGGAGGCGACAACGCCACCTGGATTCTGGTCTACAGCCCAGATAACCTTAACCTCTCTCATATTATTTCGCCCAGCTCACAAAACCTAACAGTGTGCGCAGCGACATCCCCCAGAAAGGACACGCATGAAAGCAGATTGAAGAGCGGCGGAAGTGAGACAACTAACCGGCAGGTGTGAGACGTTCGTGCGCGAAGAGTAATGCACACGAGCGCGACGTAAGCGAAAGGAAACGGAGCTTCCGTAGTCAGGTTCTCTATTACTCGCGACCAGGCTCTCGGCGCCTCTGCTTGCCAAAGCTTGTGGACTGGTGGGCATCCTGCACGATGGCGTACAGGCTGTCAGCATTGCCGTATACCGTCCGGGTGGTAAACGCGGAGAGCCCCGCAACAGGGTACGGCTGAGACAAGTCGATGGTCAGACGAGACGAGCTGGTTGTTTCCGCCGACTGGATGTCCACCTTTTCCCCGCTGTCAAGCGTGAGGGAGCCGACAGTGGGGCGCTGCGACACGGTGGCATCGACAACAACGGTTGTGCCCTCGTGGCTGACGAGCGTGTAGGTGGTTTCCTGCGAGGTATTCGATTCGCCGATGACCGGCATCTCAACCGTCCAGCGGGCGCCGGGGGCGAGCGGATCGTCGGGGAAGATGACAAGCTGGCCGAGAAGAGCAGAGACATACCCCTCGAGGAGGGCATTGACCTCGTCGGTGCTTGCCTCCGGCTGTTCGTAGCTGATGGAGGTCACGCGCCCTGTACCCGTCGCCTCCCAGGTCACGATGATTCCGTTAGCGGGGGACACGTCGACGGTGTCCGCCACACTTGCAGCGGACGGATCCTCCCGCACGAGGTCGGTCAGTGTCATGGAGACGCTGCGGGAGGCGCCTGCTTCATCGTCGGTTAGTTGCGCTGTGGAGAGCGTGGCAGAACCCGTGAGGGGAGCTCCCTCGACCTCCGCCGGTGCCTCGGGGGATACATTCTCTGCGGGGATGGCCTGCTGGGAAAACCCGAGGCTGACGTTAAACGGAGCCTTTTGGGTGGCATCCATATCCTGGTAGGCGACGGGGGCGCGTTCGCCCTCGCCGGGAGTAATTACCGTGACCCGTGGAGCCGCGATTGCTGCCTTCACGCTCGTGGTGGCAGGCGACGAGCTGGAGGATTCACCGTCTCCTGCACATCCAGTGAGGACCAGTGCGGCGGAGAGGCTGGCAGTGAGCAGGGCGCGGGTTACAGTCTTTTTCACCCCTCTCACGATAATGGAGACGTCGTGCGCGGGTGCCAGGCGGTATAGACTGTGCGTGTTTATCGGTGCCGACAACGTCTGTGATACTGGTGGAGCCACCCCGGGGGACGGTGCCATTGGCAATTTCGCACTGTCATAAGTAACAATATGAAGGTGGCTACACTCACGAGAAGATATGGAAGGCTAGTTGTAACAGTAACGCTCATCGTTGCCGTCGTTGACCAGATAGTAAAAACACTGGTGCTCGCAAACATGAGTCCGGGGGAAAGAGTCCCCATCATCGGAGATTGGTTTCGATTCCTGCTCACTTTTAACTCCGGTGCCGCCTTTTCCATGGGGGAGAACGCCACGTGGGTTTTCACCACGATTCAATTGGTGTTCATCGTGGCCGTCTTCACCTACTTCCTGCCACGCCTGACAAACAGGTGGTCAGCTGTCGGCGTGGCCCTCATCGCCGGAGGTGCGCTGGGCAACGTCATTGACCGGCTGTTCCGCGCGCCGGGGTTCTTCGTCGGCCATGTCGTTGACTTCATCTCGGTGGGCAACTTCGCCATCTTCAACATCGCTGATTCTGCGATTACCGTCGGTGTTGTGGTGTTCATCATCGGTGTCTTGAGAGAGGAAAACGAGGAGAAAGAGGAGCAGGAACAGTGACAGTGCGGAGGCTTCCCATCCCGGAAGGAATAGGTGGCCTGCGCGCAGATCAGGGGCTATCCAAGCTTCTGGGGCTATCGCGGTCCGCCGTTGCAGACATCATCGCCGAGGATGGCGTGCGACAAAATGACGTGATCATCAGTAAATCCACCCGGCTTACTCCGGGGACATGGGTGGACGTGCGCCTTCCCGGCCCGAAGAAGCCCCTGCTGCCGCAGGCGGAAGAGGTCGTGGGGATGAAGATCCTGCACGTCGATTCCGATGTTGTCGTTGTGGATAAGCCCGTGGGCGTTGCAGCACACCCGACGATCGGCTGGGAGGGCAAGACGGTTCTCGGCGGTCTCGCTGCCGCGGGCATCGATGTCACCACCTCCGGCCCGCCGGAGCGCAAGGGAATCGTGCATCGACTGGACGTGGGTACAAGTGGTGTCATGGTAGTGGCCCGTTCGGAGCGGGCGTATACGCTGCTCAAGCGGGCGTTTCGGGAGCGCACCGTGGATAAGACCTACCACGCCGTGGTGCAGGGGCACCCCGATCCGCTGGAGGGCACGATCGAGGCGGCGATTGGTCGCCACCCCAAGAAGAGCTACAAATTCGCGGTGGTGGAGGGCGGCAAGATGGCTGTCACCCACTACGAGACATTGGAGGCTTTCCGCGAGGCCTCCCTCCTCAAGGTCCATTTGGAGACGGGGCGCACCCACCAGATTCGCGTTCACTTCTCCTCGCTGCACCATCCCTGCGTGGGAGATCCGATGTACGGCTGCGACCCGAAGCTGGCGAAGCGTCTGGGGCTTATCCGCCAATGGTTGCATGCCGTGTCCTTGGGCTTTGATCACCCTAATGGCACGCATATGGTGATCGAGTCCGGCTATCCGGAGGATTTGTCCCATGCGCTGGAGATTCTCCGTGCAAACTAGGCGTGTGTGGGCGATCGCTGCGACGCTGGGCATGGTGCTTGCTCTTCCGGGCTGTGCTGTCCCGGAGAAACCTGCGGTGTACCAGGATCAGCTCGGCCCGGAGGCGGGGGAGTCCGTTGCTGACTACATTGCGCGCACCCCGTTTGCACGCCCCGCGGTCACCTCGTGGGCACTGGTGACCTTCACGTCGCCGGTATCGCTTGCCGACGCTGCGGCCTTCGCCGATGACCACCCCAGCCAGCGCGTCAACCAGCTGGTCTTCGCCGATAGGGCTCCGGCCACCGTGCCGGAACCGGGGCGGTACGCAACGCGCGAGGATCTGTTTCGGATCTACGGCGACATCGCCGGTGCGGATATCGTCACCGGCCTTGTCGTCTTCGCTAGCCCGGACTCGTTGGTGGCGATGAATGATGATCCGGCCACCATGCACGTGGAGGTTCTTCCGGCGGATGCCACCTGGGGGTTCATCGGCGTGCGTCCTGTCCAACTAGACGGCTAGCGTGCATCGCCCCACCGCGCTCTATAGTCACACCGAAGACAGAATGTGGCACAATACGGGCACAACGGCCACACGCCAACCTCTATTGCCGATTCCAAGGAGAAGACCGTGGCAGACGACCGTACGAGGAATGTGAAAATAACCGCACTCATCATGCTTGTCGCAGCGGTGGCGGCGTGGGGCGCAGACGTGGTGGTCAACGACTTTAACCTCTTTACCTTTGGCGTGTTCGCGCTCGTCGGCGTGACCACCTGGTTGGCGTGGAAGACCCCACGGCAGAAGAATGCAGGGGCACTGGGGGTCGTGGGGGTCGGGATCGTTATCTTTATCCTCGCCGTTTTCGGAATCTATAGCACGAGGGCAATCGGTGCAGGAATGATGCTCGGCTCTGGTTTCATCCTCCTATTGCAGTCGATAGGGTCGGAGAATCCTGCTCGATGACTCGGGCAGTGCCGTAAGCACAAAGCACAGCTAGTGTGGTGCCACCTGATCGTCGACAAGCATGGAACGCCGGGCACGAGCCGTGCGGGCATCGCTGAGGAGATACAGAGCGATAGCTACCCAGATGATGACAAAACCGATCCATCGAGCCGAGCTGAAGTCCTCTTGGGTGACAAGCAGAGCCCAGAAAAATTGCATCGTGGGTGATATGAACTGCAACATTCCCATCGTCGAGAGGCTGACGCGTTGCACCGCAGTGCCGAAAAGTAGGAGCGGAACTCCCGTGACGATGCCCGTGGTGGACAGGAGGATAGCGTGGCCTGGCCCCTGGGACGTAAACCTTCCAGCGCCTGTGACCTCGAGGTACACGATGAATGCCACGGCGAAGGGGGTGAGAACGAGAGTCTCCGCGGTGACCGAGGCAACTGAGGAGATTGTCACTTTCTTCTTGACTGCCCCGTACAGGGCGAACGTGACAGCGACGCCGATGCCAAGGGCGGGGAAGGAGCCCTCCGCCACGGTGATGAAGATGACGGCGACCGTTGCGATCCCCACCGCGACCTTCTTCAGTGGGCGAAGCTTCTCCCCGAAGATTGCCATCCCGAAGGCCACATTGACCAGGGGGTTGATGAAGTAGCCCAATGCTGCTTCGGCGACGTGCCCGCTATTGACCGCGTAGACGTAGATAAGCCAGTTGGAGGCTACGAGCACACCCGCGATAGCAAGCACCCCCCACTGCGCCTTGCGTAGGTTAAGCAGTTCCCGATGCGCCTTTGTGGCTAGGCAGACTATCCCCATGAGGATCGCTGTCCACGTTATTCGGTGGGCGATGATCTCCACCGCGCCGGCCGGCTCCAACAGTGGGAAATAGGCGGGGAAGAGACCCCAGAGGAAATAGCACAGAGCACCGAGAAGCACGGGCAGCCACCTTACCTTTTAACCGTTTAAATGTGAACCTTCATATCGAACAACCACGAAAAACAGGTGAAACCCTCACAACTGTTTCAGCAGTCAGAAAATCCTCATCAGACCATACTCTCACGGCCCAATAATGAGGGGTGAGCAGGCGTGGCGGTGAGAGGTGAGCCGAAGCTGTAGCACAGGGAAAGCGACTCGGGCATGGCATGACATGCAATTGTGCGTGATAGTGTTAGGCATCTGCGTATTCGTGCTGGTACCGCGTGCCCCACTCCCACATTGCACGAATGACTGCGGAGAGGGATTCGTCGAGGTCTGTGAGCTCATATTCCACATGCGGTGTCATCTCGCATGGTGGTACTTCGTGTGGTGGGACTCCGGGGTGGCGGTCCCGGTAACCAAACCGCGCGTGACCATTATTAGGTCAGCAAGGAGCACCTTCTGAAATACACCGGGCCGAGACACACCGGGGGTACCACGCTGCAACTCACTGGATCGTTTTGTTCCCGTCAGAGGCTCGCGGACATCGAGTGGTGTCCACTTGCCGTTGAGTACGAGGAGGCAGGTTTCTACGGAGAAGAACACCGGTGGGAAAGCTTGCCCTGTGTGTTTTCCCTGCTTATGGGCTATCACTTCTTTGAAGCGGGGCAGTAAACGGAGTGGGTAACAAGTGGGGGAACGGACGTTGTCTCTGCTTGTACCAGGTGCGACCTGGGGACTGTACCGATGCGTTGGCTCTGGCTAGAATGTAGCACCATGAGCAATTCCTCCTTCGTACACCTGCATAACCACACCGAGTACTCGATGCTGGACGGTATGGCGAAGGTGGATCTCCTCGCTGAAGAGGTAAAACGCCAAGGCATGCCCGCAGTTGGTATGACCGACCATGGCAACATGTTCGGTTCCGATGCGTTCTACCGCAAGATGACCTCGGAGGGCATCAAGCCCATCATCGGCATCGAGACCTACATGGCGCCGGACAGTCGCTTCAACAAAAAGCGCGTGCTCTGGGGTGAACCGCACCAGAAGAGAGACGATGTCTCCGCATCTGGTGCATACCTGCACCAGACGATGATTGCGGAAAACGTCACCGGCCTGAAAAACCTCTTCTACCTGTCTTCCATGGCATCGTACGAAGGCCAGCTGGGTAAGTGGCCACGTATGGATGCCGAACTTATCTCCGAACACGCTGAGGGGATCATCGCCACCACCGGGTGCCCCTCCGGAGACGTGCAGACCCGCTTGCGCCTCGGCCAATTCGATGAGGCTCTCGCGGCGGCAGCCAAGTGGCAAGACATTTACGGCAAAGACAATTTCTTCCTTGAGCTCATGGACCACGGGCTCGACATCGAGCGCCGCGTCCGCGATCAGCTGCTGGAAATCGGCAAGCGGCTCAATCTCCCGCCTCTGGTGACCAACGATTGCCACTACGTACTCCAGTCGCAGTCGCATGACCACGAGGCTATGCTCTGCGTGCAAACCGGCAAGACGCTACAGGATCCGGATCGCTTCAAGTTCGGCGGTGACGGCTACTACATCAAGACGGCCGCCCAAATGCGCGACACGTGGGACAACATGGTTCCCGATGCCTGCGACAACACCCTGTGGATTGCAGAGCGCGTGGGCGACTACTCCGAAATCTGGGAAACACACACCCACGACCGCATGCCGATTGCCGACGTGCCTGAAGGGGAAACTCCCACGTCGTGGCTCACCCACGAGGTGATGGAGGGTCTGAAGAAGCGCTTCCCCGATTCCGAGGTGCCCCAGGAATACATCGACCGGGCGAAGTACGAGATCGAGGTCATTGACTTCAAGGGATACCCGTCCTACTTCCTCATCGTGGCCGAGCTCATCAAGCATGCACGGTCGGTGGGAATCCGCGTGGGGCCGGGTCGTGGATCCGCCGCCGGCTCACTCGTTGCATACGCGATGACGATCACGAACATCGATCCGATGGAGCACGGCCTCCTGTTTGAGAGGTTCCTCAACCCAGAGCGTCCGTCTGCACCTGATATCGATATCGACTTCGACGATCGTCGCCGCTCAGAAATGATCACCTACGCCGCCCAGCGTTGGGGTGCCGACAAGATCGCACAGGTGATCACCTTCGGCACAGTGAAGACCAAGCAGGCCTTGAAGGACTCTGCCCGCGTGCAGTTCGGCCAGCCGGGCTACCAGATCGCCGACCGCGTCACCAAGCTGTTGCCACCCGCCATCATGGGCAAGGACATCACGCTCAAGGGCATCGTGGACCCGAATGATAAGCGCTACAACGAGGCGGGAGAGGTCCGTCAGCTCATCGAGACGGATCCCGATGTGCGGAAGATCTTCGAAACCGCCCGCGGCCTGGAAGGCGTCGTCCGCCAGGCCGGCGTCCACGCCTGTGCCGTCATTATGGCCTGTGTGCCTCTCATGGATCACATTCCCATGTGGAAACGCGCACAGGATGGTGCCATCATCACCGGTTGGCCCTACCCGGCGTGCGAAGCCATTGGCCTGTTGAAGATGGACTTCCTGGGTCTTCGCAACCTTACGGTGCTCAACGATGCCCTGGAGAACATCAAGGAAAACCGTGGGGAAACAGTCGTCCTGGAGGACCTCACCTACGATGCCTCCGAGGTGTACGAACTCCTCGGTCGTGGCGATACCCTCGGCGTGTTCCAGCTCGATGGTGGTGGCATGCGCGAACTCCTGCGCCGCATGAAGCCGACCGGGTTCGACGATATTGTGGCCGCCCTGGCACTGTACCGCCCAGGCCCCATGGGCATGAACGCGCACATGGACTACGCTGACCGCAAGAACGGCAAGAAGCCCATCGTGCCGATCCACCCGGAGCTTGCTGAGCCCCTGGAAGAAATCCTGCATGACACCTACGGCCTCATCGTGTACCAGGAGCAGATCATGAAGATCTCGCAAAAGGTGGCCAGCTACACGGCTGGCGAGGCAGATACCTTCCGTAAGGCCATGGGTAAGAAGAAGCCGGAAGTGCTGAAGCAGCAGTATGCCAAGTTCTCCGGAGGCATGAAGGATAATGGCTACTCGCAGGAAGCAATCGATGCGTTGTGGGGTACAATCGAGCCGTTCGCCTCGTACGCGTTCAACAAGTCGCACGCCGCTGGTTACTCGGTGGTGAGCTACTGGACGGCGTACATGAAGACGTTCTACACCCAGGAGTACATGGCTGCCCTTCTGACATCTGTCGGTGACAACAAGGACAAGTCAGCCATTTACCTTGCCGATTGCCGCCACCTTGGGATTAAGGTTCTGCCGCCAGACGTCAACGCCAGCCTGGAGAACTTCCAAGCTGTTGGCGAAGACGTTCGCTTCGGCCTCGGTGCCGTGCGCAACGTGGGCTCCGATGTTGTGGAGTCGATCGTCAAGACTCGTAAGGAGAAAGGCGACTTCACGAGCTTTTCCGATTATCTGGACAAGATCGAGACCGTACCCTGCAACAAGCGCGTAACGGAATCGCTCATCAAGGCAGGTGCCTTCGATTCTCTTGGCCACCCACGCAAGGGATTGGCACTCATCCACGAAGATGCTGTTGATTCCGTTATCGCCACCAAGAAGGCAGCTGATAAGGGACAGTTTGACCTGTTTGCTGGCCTCGGTGGAGGCGATGGTGACGGCGGTGGCGAGTCGAGTGTCTTCGATGTCCAGATTCCCGATGAGGAATGGGACAGGAAGCACAAGCTCGCATTGGAGCGCGAGATGCTCGGTCTGTACGTCTCAGGACACCCGCTCGACGGCTATGAGACGGCGCTTGCTGCGCAGACAGATACCGAACTGACCACCATTCTGGGTGGCGAGCTGAAGCACGGACGTGAAGTGAAGATCGGCGGCATCATCTCGAGCGTCGACAGGCGCGTATCGAAGCGTGATGGCTCGCCCTGGGCGATTGTGACCATTGAGGACCACAACGGTGCATCCGTGGAACTCCTTGTGTTTAACAAGGTGTACTCGATTGTTGCCCCGCAAGTGGTGGAAGACAACATCATTTTGGCCAAGGCGCACATCTCCATTCGCGATGATCGGATGAGTGTGTTCTGTGATGATCTGCGCGCTGCAGACCTCGGTCCAGGTTCGGGTACAGGAGTCCCCCTACGCCTCACCATGACCACGGAGCAGTGCACGTTGGAGAACATTCACCGCTTGAAGAACGTCCTCGTCAGCAACGCTGGCCAGACCGACGTGTACCTCAACCTCGTCGACGGCGAAGAGTCCACACTCATGGTGCTGGGCGAGAATCTGCGCGTTGATCGCTCGGCCAACCTCATGGGCGATCTCAAAGCAACGATGGGCGCGGGGATCCTCGGCTAGCGCCCCTACCAGTACAGCATGCACAACGCTGTGTCCTGAGGGCTTTCGCGTCTGTGCTGTGAAATTCAGTCCCCGGAGTGTCGAATGCTTCGGGGACTGATGCATATGCGGGGGGAGTAGTGGATTAGCGGGGATTCGCAGGGATTAGCGGGAAGGAAGCGCTGTGGCGGTTGCATGTGGTGCTGGGAAAAGAGGCGCGTTGGTCACCGTCGCGGGCGAAACGGTGAGAGGGTGGAACTACCCCCGTCTGTTACCCCCGCAAAAATACTATAAACACTAGACAGAGCGGTTTGTTTACTTTTCTCGGGCTGGGGGGCTGGCATTTTTATCGCTGGGCGCTAATATAGACCATGCTGTCTAGAACAGTGGTTAATGACACGAGACGGAAGGACATCGCAATGGCGAACAAGATTTTGACTACGCACGTGGGCTCGCTGCCCCGTACCCCGGAACTGTTGGAGGCAAACCTTAAGCGCAAGGAGATCGGCGAAGAAGCCTTCCACGAGATCCTCACCAACTCCGTCAACGACGTAGTTAAGCGCCAGGTCGACCTCGGCATCGACATCGTCAACGAGGGTGAGTACGGCCACGTCACCTCCGGTGCAGTCGATTACGGCGCCTGGTGGAATTACTCCTTTACTCGTCTCGGTGGCCTCACCATCACGGATGAGGATCGATGGGCGAACGAGGATAAGGTTCGTTCCACTCCCGGCAATATCAAGCTCACCAGCTTCCAGGACCGCCGCGATAGGCAGCGTTTCCGTGAAGCGTACGAGGATCCGGACGGCGGCGTCCTCGTTGGTCGCGCAGCTGTTGGTAACCCGAAGTTCACAGGCCCCATTACCTACATCGGTAAGGAACAGGTGGAAACCGACGTTCAGCTTCTCGAGAACGCTATTGACGCTGCCGGTGGCGACAAGGGCTTCGTGGCAGCTTTGTCCCCCGGATCTGCTGCTCGTTTGAAGAACGAGTTCTACTCCTCGGACGAAGAGGTTGTCTACGCTTGTGCCGATGCCCTCGCGCAGGAGTACAAGGTGATCACCGACGCGGGCTTTACCGTTCAGTTCGATGCCCCTGATCTCGCCGAGTCGTGGGATCAGATCAACCCGGAGCCGTCGCTCGATGATTACAAGAAGTGGCTGCAGATCCGCATCGATGCGCTTAACCACGCCATCAAGGATCTCCCGCGTGAGCTGACGCGACTGCATATCTGCTGGGGTTCGTGGCACGGTCCGCACTCTACCGATATTCCGTTCGCCGATATCGCCGATCAGATCCTTGAGGTCAAGGCTGGTGGCTACTCCTTCGAGGGTGCATCGCCGCGGCACGCTCACGAGTGGCGCGTGTGGCAGGATCACACCCTGCCGGAAAACACCGTCATCTACCCGGGCGTTATCTCCCACTGCGTCAATGCCATCGAGCACCCGCGCCTCGTCGCCGACCGCATCATCCGCTTCGCGGAGCTCGTCGGGCCGGAGAAGGTTATCGCCTCTTCCGACTGCGGCCTCGGTGGTCGCATCAACTCCAAGATTGCATGGGCAAAGCTCGAGTCCCTCGTTGAGGGTGCTGAGATCGCCAGCAAGGAACTGTTCGGGTAAGAGAAAGGTAGCGCACCGATTTTCGATCGGCAAAAAGTATCCGCTTCGTTTTGAGGCGGTGCGCATGGAAAAGGGGACCGGTTCAGTGTGAACTGAACTGGTCCCCTTTTCCCTACATGTGGAGGGTAGAAGGCCCTGGGGGCGAAGCACCGGGGCCTCATGGGGCCTCATGGAATTCGAGTTAGCGCAGCAGCTCTGCGATGCGGTCGCGAACGGGCTGCAGCTGCGGTGCTACAGCGACAAGTGCGGTGAGAATCGCAACGAAGCTGCCGACAAGGCTGGCGAAGATGGTGCCGAGTGGGGACAGGCCCTCACCATCGGAGGAACCCGATGCCTGACCATTGTCCGGGTTGTTGCCGTTGTCGGTGTTGTCACCGTTATCTGCGTCATCGCCGTCGCCAGTGTTGTCGTCTGTGTCCGGCTTCTCGTCGTCCTTGGAATCGACGGTGAAGATCGTGGTCGTGCCAGAAACCTCGTTGCCCACAACGAGGAGATTCTTGCCGTTCGGGGAATCCTTAGCAGGGATGAACGTCAAGCCCTCGGGGCCGAGGTCGCCCGCCTGCTGCCAATCGGCGTTATCGCCCTCGTCCGGGTTGACGGAGAAATCGCGGTTGTTGATGTAGCTGACAAAACGTGCAGCAGCGGGAGTCGTGATGTCGTACACCATGATGCCACCTATCCGCTCCAGGCCGATGAAGGCGTAGGTCTTGTCGCCGATGGTGCCCAGGGTGAGGCCCTCCGGCTCCGGGCCCTTCGCATCGGAGCGGCTGTCAAACTCGTTTTCCACGTGATCGGAGTTGAAGAACTCGGGCACCTCGCGGGCGAGGATCTCCTCAAACTCAGAATCGGAGTTGAACACCAGGTTGCCTGCGGTGTCGAAGATGCTGAAGCCGCGACCGCCGTACGTGTACAGCTCATTGAACGCGGTGCCGTCCTCGTTGAGTCCAGCAGAGGTGGTGATCTTCAACCGTCCCAGGTTGTACTTTTCCTGGAGCTGCTCGGCAGAGGTAATCGCTTCACCTGTCTGGGCATCAACCGCGCCACCGAAGTCAAAGTCATCCGCCAGCGGGGGAAGGCCATCCTCGCCGAGGTCCTTGACGCGTGCCTCCTCAGAGTAACCGTCCCAGTCACGTCCGTCGCCCTCGTTGGCCGTCACCAGGTAGGTCTGCCCACCGGCGGTGTAGGCACCAATGGAATCGGGGAGGAGGAAGGACTTCACCGGCCAGTTGGCGATGTTGATCTTGTCGTCCTTATCGGAGACATCCATAGCGACGGTGCGGAGGTCAACAGTGCCCAGCGGCTTGATGTTCTCCACCGTTGCGGAGGCAATGTCCACCGTGGCGATGGCGTTATTCTCCTGCAGGGTGACGTAGGCCTTGCCGTCCTTCACCGCGATGTACTCGGGCTCCAGGTTGGCTGCCACAGGGTTGGTTACGCCAGGGACCTCCGGTCCAAAGATGCGTACGCCCTCCGGAACAGTTGCACCGAATGTTGCGGTGGCAACGGTGGCCTGCTTCTCCAACGTCCCATCAACGAGCGCGCCGGGGATAGCGATGACGCTGACAGAGCCCTCCGGATCCACGGAGTAGTCCTCAGCAGGCTCGCCCTCGTTGGCCACGACAGCGTACGCGCCGGTCTCATCGAAGGTCACCATATCCGGCAGTGCGCCCACAGGCAGGCGCTGGAGGATGGTGCCGTCGCCTGCTGCATCGAAGAGGATCACCTCGCCGAGGTCCGTCTTGTTGTCGGGTTCCACCGTGGCGATCGCGAGACCGTCTGCACGCACCGATACGGAGTTCACAGTCGTGCCGGCACCCGCGTGCACGGAGCCGACTTCCTTCGGGGCAGTGGGATCTGCGATGTCCGCGATGGTCACCGCGCCGCTCAACGCATTGACCACCAGCAGGCGCTTGGAACCTGCATCGTAGGCGACGATTTCCGCTGCCGACTTTTCAAACTCGCCGGTCTCGTGGGTGCCGATGGCAGTCAGAGTCAGCTCTCCTGTACCTGCTGTTTCTGGCTTGTCGACGATCACCGCCGACGCTGGTGTCACGGTCACCGTTGCCAGTGCGAGGGAGGTGCTCACAAGGCCTGCTACAAACTTCTTCGCCGTCATGACGTTTTTCCTTCCATTCACAGTCGTAGTTCCGCTCATTGTCGCAATGCTGAGTAACGGGAAGGCGGACGCTGTGTGAACGCCAGATGAATCTCCACGCCTCGTGATCCTCCGAAACGGACGGGGTTGCTATGAGGTTTTCACGGCAAGGAATCTGAGTTTCCCGGCACACCCTCTACAATTAGCGCATGGACAATGAACTGACAGATTGGCAATCCGTAACCGCAGCAGAAATTCAGCACGCGCAGTCCCGAATTTCCGCTGTCATCGCGCCGACCCCACTGCAGTACTGCCCCCGAATTTCGGAGCAGGTAGGAGCAGAGGTCTACCTCAAGAGGGAGGATTTGCAAGACGTCCGCAGCTACAAGATTCGTGGCGCGTACAACTCCATTGTCCAGCTCACCGAGGAAGAACGCGCTGCCGGCATCGTGGCTGCCTCCGCAGGAAACCACGCGCAGGGGGTGGCCTACGCCTGCCGGAGCCTCAACATTCACGGTCGCATCTTCGTCCCGGCACCCACCCCGAAGCAGAAGCTAAACCGGATCAAGGTGCACGGTGGAGAATCGGTCGAGGTCGTCCTCACCGGTAAGAACTTCGACGAGGCAGCTGCGGCCGCGCGCGCCTACGTGGAAGAATCCGGTGCCACCATGATCGAGCCCTTCAACGCCCGCAAAACGGTCATCGGGCAGGGAACTGTTGCCGCAGAGATCGTTAGCCAGCTGTCCTCCAAGGGCAAGACCGCGGACAATGTGTTCGTTCCGGTTGGCGGCGGCGGACTTTTGGGTGGCACGCTCAGCTATCTCGCCAGCATGTCACCGGAGACGAAGGTCATCGGCGTAGAACCGCAGACTGCTGCCTCCATGCAGGCAGCCCTCGCCAACGGCGGGCCCGTCACCGTCGACGGTATCGATCCGTTCGTTGACGGTGCTGCTGTCGCCCGGGTTGGCGAAGTCAACTTCGCTATCGCCAAGGAAAATTGGGATCGCCTGGCCATGCAGTCGGCGAACGAGGGTGCCGTGTGCACGGAGCTCCTGGAGCTCTACCAAAACGAAGGCATCATCGCTGAACCCGCGGGCGCACTATCCGTGACGGGGCTTGTTGAATTCGGTGATATCGCACCGGGTAGCGTCAATGTGTGTATCATCTCTGGTGGTAACAACGATGTCCTTCGCTACTCCGAGATCGTGGAGCGCGACCTCGTCCAACGTGGATTGAAGCACTACTTCCTCGTCAACTTCCCGCAGGAGCCTGGTCAGCTGCGTGGATTCCTTACCGACATCCTCGGTGAGGACGATGATATCGCCCGTTTCGAGTACCTGAAGAAGAATAACCGCGATTTGGGTACCGCCCTCGTGGGCATCGAGCTGGGCAAGAGTGAGAACCTTGAACCGCTACTGACGCGTATGCGTGAGTCGTCGCTGTCCATCCAATACCTGCGCCCTGGCACCCCGGAGTACGATTTCCTCTTCTAAAAAAGCGACTGGTAAGTCACGAAGAAATCAGCGGTAATGATAAACGTCGGCGTACTGGCACGCGGCGCCGTCCGGCGCGACACGTAATACACGATAAAGCCCCAGCACCTGTCATGGGTGCTGGGGCTTGTCGCTGCGTGGATTAGGAGCGGGGGAGATTACAACCGCATTAGTCAGCGTTCTTTTCGCTAGGTGGGTGCCACTCGTGGGCGCGCATGTCCACCCGTGGTCCCCGGCCAGCTAGGTGGGCTTTACCGGCGTGGGGCGTGACAGGAGGAGCATCGTCAGTGTTACCTGAATAGGAGATCCCCTCATCGTCCCAGTGCGCGCGTGCCCGCTGCCACACGTAGCTCGTTCCGTCGGCACGAACAACGCGCCACCACGGGACGAGGTTTCCAAAGTCGGCCATGACTCGCCCGACATAACGCGGTCCGCATCCGGCAATCCGACCCACCGTTTTGTACGAGGCGACGTGGCCGTGGGGGATGCGTTGCGTTGCACGAAGGACTGCTTCCGCACGCGACGGGATCGGTGCGCCCGATCCGTTATCGGTTGCGGAGGTGTCCATACGTGACCTCGTCTCCGGGACTACTCAGCGTGGTGGACATCCGTAAGGATTGCGAAGCTCCACGGCGGAAGAACAGTACCGTTTTCGTCGACCGTCGGATCCGTAAACGAGTAAACGAGGGAGCCCGTGTAGGGCGCAGTAACTTCATCATTGGACAGGTTTGCCACAAGGAATGCGTCCTCGTAGCCGTAGCCAATCCACTGATCCGCGTGATCTACCGTGAGCTCATCCAGCCACGGACGGGTAAAACGCAGCTTGGTACGCAGCTTCAATAGAGTCTTGTACGCCTCAAAAATGCGCGTATTAAACTCCGTGAAATCCCAATCCAGCTTCGCGGATTCGAACGTCTCCGGAGCAGCCGGATCCGGCATCGCCGCAACCTTGTCTTCGCCCATTCCCTGGTAGCGGAACTGTCGCTGGCGACCCTCACGGGTAAGGCGATTCAAATTCTCGTCACAGTGCGAGCAGAAGAACGGGAACGGTGTCTGCGCACCGAATTCCTCGCCCATAAACAGCATCGGCGTATACGGGGTGCACAGTACGATGGCTGCCTTGAGTGCAAGCTTTTCTGCACTCAGCGTTTGCGATGGGCGGTCGCCCGTGGGGCGGTTACCAGTCTGGTCATGCGTTGTGGTGTACGCCAGGAAACGGAACGCGGGCACCGCCGAAAGATCGAGTGAGCGACCGTGTTTGCGTCCACGGAAGGAGGAGTAATTGCCGTGGTGGTAGAACACGTGGGCTACCGTTTCCGCGAGTGCATCCATGCTGGCGAAGTCCTCGTAGTAGGTATGCCGTTCGCCGCTCGTCAGCGCATGGAGCGCGTGGTGCAGGTCATCCTCCCACTGTGCGTCGAGTCCAAATCCGCCCAGGCCGGCGCCACCACGCGGGGCGACAAGCTTGGGATCGTTTTGGTCAGACTCTGCGATGAGCGTTTTTTGGATGCCGGTGGTCGCCTCAATCTCCGTGGCGAGGATGGACAGCTCTTCCAACAGGTGGATAGCTCCGGTATCCATGATTGTCTGTACAGCATCCAGGCGCAGGCCGTCGATGTGGAACTCCGTGAGCCATTGACGGGCAGCATCGAGAACGTAGTCACGCACCTCGTCGGAGCCGGGGCCGCAGTAGTTCACCACATCCCCCCAATCGGTGGCGGCATGTGTGGCGTAGGGGCCGAACATTCCCGTGTAATTACCCACCGGGCCGAAGTGGTTGTACACCACATCGAGGATGACAGCGATGCCCTTGTTGTGCGCTGCATTAACCAGGTGCTTGAGCCCATCCGGGCCACCGTAGCTCTCCTGCACACAGTGCCAATCGACACCGTCGTAACCCCAGTTGCGTTCGCCACCAAACGGCTGGACCGGCATGATCTCGATGGTGGTGACACCGAGATCGAGGAGGTAATCGAGTTTTTCCTCAGCGCTAGCGAACGTGCCTTCCGGGGTAAACGTACCGATGTGCAGTTCGTAAATGGACTGCCCCGGCAGGATACGTCCCGTCCAGTTGTCGTCGCTCCAAGAAAAATCGTCGGCGTACACCTCCGAGAGGCCCGCCACCCCATCTGGTTGGCGACGCGTACGGGGATCAGGCAGCGGATCTGTCCACTCGCCATCCACATTCAACCGGAAGCCGTAACGGGCCCCCGGAACCATCTCAGCATCAGAGCACCACCACCCGGATCCACCTGCACCGTGCGCGCACGGGCGCGGGTGCATGGGGAGGTCTTTGCCGTCTAGGTATAGGCGGACATCAGAGGCATTCGGTGCCCAAACACTGAAATTCGTCATATTACAAGGTTATGAAAGCGCACTTTGCATGTCAAAGACCTGTGTAAAGTGATAGACCATGCATGCCGATGCCGAATATCTCCTTCCAGACCCCACAGCCGCTGTCGTGGCGGAGCTGGAGATCAAACGCTCCCGCTTCATCTCCCACATTGGACGTGTCCAATCGGAAGACGATGCGCGGGAGTTTATTGGCAATATTAAGGCGCAGTACCCCGATGCGCGTCACCACTGCAGCGCCTACTACTACCACGTGGATGGCTCCAATCCCGTCGAACGCTCCTCCGATGATGGGGAACCCTCAGGTACTGCAGGCAAGCCGATCCTCGATGTTCTTACAGGCTCTGGCATGCTGGATATCGCCTGCGTTGTCGTTCGGTACTTCGGTGGTATCAAACTGGGCACCGGCGGGCTCGTGCGTGCGTATTCGGATGCGACCTCCGAGGCACTGAAATTGGTGAAACCAGTGAAGCGATCTCTGCGAACATTGGCCACTGTGCAGTTTTCCCACGCAGATGCCGGCCGCTACGAGGCCGAGTTACGGGCGCGGGGGTACCATGTGACGGATGTTCGCTACGGGCAGCAAGTGGAGATGACACTGGCCATTAAGCCGAGTGAGCAGGACAAGCTGCACACCTACATCCTCTCCATCACCAAAGGCGCGAGGGAACCGGTCTTCGATGACACACTGTGGGTGGAACTGCTAGCGTAGGCACGTTTACAATAGGTCATTGTGAGCATGCAACGTTATCCCCAGAACCCCATCGAGCGCCGCAAGCAGGCTGTTCGCCGTTACTCCAAAAACGGTGTCTACGGTGTCACTGGTGGTGTTGTCGGTGGCCTCGCACTGTGGGTACTGACGCAGGAGGTTTCCTTCTTCGTCATTGGTCTGGTCATCGCAGTCGTCATGGGCGTGTACAGCTGGACCAAGGTGAAGTCCATCGTTAACCACAAGGACAACTACTAGGACGTACCCGATGAGTGACATTGCGCTGGGGAACCCGAGCGATTCTGTGCGCATTGATCAGTACGTGTGGGCGGTGCGACTGTATAAGACCCGGTCAGCAGCATCGGATGCTTGCAAGGCCGGCCACGTGAAGCTCAACGGGGAGGCCGTCAAGCCATCGGAAAAGGTCGTTGCTGGGGATCGCGTGCGTGCGTGGGTGGCCCACCGGGAGCACATCATTGAAGTGGTGCAACCCATCAAGAAGCGTGTCGGCGCACAGGTAGCGCGTTCGGCATACATCGATCACACTCCGCCACCTCCGCCGAAGGAGATTCTTGCGTCCATGCCACGCAGGGACCGGGGAGCAGGTCGGCCGACGAAGAAAGACCGGCGCGCACTAGACCGGTTGCGCGGTCGTTCATCGCGTTAATTCCAGCAAAACACACACGGCCACGGGCGATGCGTCGCCTATGGCCGTGTGTGTTCGTTTTCTGCTTCCTCACCCGGGTGTCTTATCAGCGGGGGAGGAGCTGGGATGCCGATTACAGCCCGGTTACCTAGTTGCTAGAACCTGCCGTGCCCCAGTCAGCAGGCGGGAAATCGATGCCCAGGGGGCGGAAGAAGTCCGCGATGGCCAGAGCCCAGACATGGAGGAAATCGAGCAGTTCGGGGAAGTTAGACAGAGAGGACAAGAAAGTTTCCTTTCATTGGGGTTTTGCCGATAATGGGGACAAGCTTAGCCTTTGACAGTCAGCATCTCAACGGAGAGCGCCTATTCCGCCTCGTGCTTGCGCCTGTAGGCTTCAAGTTTCTTCAGCCGTCGCTGCAGGCGCGAAGGGCGACGCTCGGCGCGGTAACCGGTCTTGCCCGTGCGCGCAATGTGGGAGGTACCGAAGCGGGCGAGCAGGAGGTCGTCGACAAGCCGAACCTGACTGGGAACGTACTGGTACTGAAGAGCATCGAGGACGCGCTCAACATCGGCGTGGGTCGCGATCGCCTCCACATCCGCAACCGTGCGGATGCCGTTGGCCGTGAGGATCTCCTCCAACCAGGGGTAGACCTCCGATTTCGAGCGGGGAAACTGGTCGCCAAGCAGCAGCGTGAGGACGTGGGGCAGATTGCCATCGGTCAAGGGCACGTTTCCTGCAACGGGGTGAGAATCGGCGCGGATGTGGGCGATCTGGTCAAACTGCTGATCCGCAAGCTCAATGAGGCCAGCAGCCAGAGTAAAGGAACGGTCAATGACAGGATCGGCGCCCGTGCCCGTGCCCTTATAGCGAATATCGTGCTCAAACTCGGCCCACGCATGTTGCAGAATGGTGCGCAGCTGCACCTCAAACACGAGCCCGGAGTAGGCCTCCAGATCTTCTGTCTGGGGAGTCACCTTCAAGATGAGGTGGTGCGAACCGTAACCAAAGCCACCGGAAATCCGCGTCTCCGCAGCCTTATCCACCGAGCGCAACACGGTGAACATGCGCTCCAGCGTCTCGATAACGCGAGGGATCTCTGTGGAGTGGTAGGTGATGATGCGGGCACCCACCACGTCGTTAATCTGCTCCCACGGCTCGGCGTACAAGAGATTGTCTTTGTCGTCGTATTTCGTTGCCTTGGCAGCAAACGAGCGCCACGACTTAATCCGTGTATCGACACGGTCGTAGGCGATTCCAGCATCAGAGACGCTGTCTTCCAACGCGAAGCGGATATCACTTTCCAACGTAGGGTGTCCGGCGACGAACGCGTCGTACTCCCGTTCCAGCTTGTCTAGATCAGGCTTATTCATCAGGGGTGTTTCTAATCAGAAGAGCAGTGGGGAAACAGCTAAGAAGACCGTCAACGGCGACCGTTCCACTGACCGTGCGGCCAGTGAGAACTTCCGTCCACGTGCCCTCGGGAACAGTCAGGGTTGTGTTGCCCCAGCCACCGCGGGACATGAGTCGGAACGGCGTGCGCGTAGCCACAGCGATGACATCGACGCGGTCGGGACGGGGGCCACGACCCAAGCCAATGAGATTATCCTCTGCCTCGCCTTCGGCAAAAACAGCCTGGTAATCACTACCGACAAAGTCGTTTGCGTAGTGGGAACGCACGTGTAATGCCGCCGCAACAACTGCTTGTTTTGCTTCGTCGTAGCGGTCCAGGAGGTGAGCGTAGGGGATTTCGTCATCCTTGTGGGCAGAACCGCTGGCCACAGAAGCGCCGACGGTGAAGGAGCTCTCCTCCTCGCCACGCAGAACACGAACCGTTTTTTCCAGCGTGGCACGGCGGGCATCGTAATCCACAAAGCGACGGTTATCCGGGTCAACAAGGGAGTCCACAAAGTATTCCTCGCCTTGGTAAATATCCGGAATACCCGGAGCGATGAGGTGGAGGAGTTTGCGTCCCAGGCCGATGAGGGCGGCCGCATGGGCAAGAGGCCCGACGAAATCGGTGATGCGTTCGGTGACCGGCCCGTGCAGCAGCGCCTTCACCCACTGGAGGGTGCGCTCCTCAAACTCTTCGTTTTGCTCTGTCCACGTCGTGTGCAGACCCGCCTCGCGGATTGCCTTGGTGGTGTAGGCGAGCATCCGCTTCTCGTACTCCTCGGTAATAACACCATCGACGGGCCACGTCCCCAGCAGGTTCTGCAACAGGAAGTGCCCCGTGGCACCATCCGGCGGTGGCGTGATCGAGGTGATCTCATCCACGACCTCTGAGAAGTCGCCGGGGCAATCGGCAAGCTCAATAATCCGCGCACGAACATCCTCGCCACGCTTCGTGTCGTGGGTGGATAGCGTCGTCATCGTCTGCGGCCACAGCCGGGCGCGCTCCTGCTGGAGCAGGTGGAACTCGGCAGCAGACACGCCGAACCTGCCGGGGGCGCCACCGACCTCGTTGAGCGCAATGAGCCGGGATGCCCGATAGAAGGTCGTGTCCTCCACGCCCTTGGCCATAACCGCACCACAGACCTGGGCAAAACGAGTGAACGCTTCCCCGCCAGAGATGAGTGCGGCGACGATGAGATCGAGCGTTGCGCGCCGGGAGGGGAACCGGCGCGACAGATCCGCCGCGACAGTTGCCGTCACGCGGGTCAAGGAGATGTAGTCTGCGCGGTAGACAGGCATGGATGCCACAAGCTGCTCAATGGTGGAGATGAGCTGGGATTCCGTGACAGCGGAGCCGGCAGTGGAGAAGTTGTCCCGCCTAATCGCCCGTGCGAGACGGCGAACCTCGGCGGCAAGCTCGGAGTGCGCCACCTCCTTCTTCAGCACGTACTCGGTGGACGTAACGGCTTGCTCATCCCATGTCGAACCCGTGTGTTTCAGTGCGAGCATGGACAGGGTGTTTTCGGCGCTGCGGGAAATGAACACACCGTCCAATTCGCGCAGTGCGTCGTAGCCGGTCGTACCATCGACCTTCAGACGAGGATCGAGTGCTTCGTTGACAGCGAGAATCTTCTCAATGACCAGCCACCGGTCGGGGCCGACCACCTCGCGCAGACGCGACAAGTACCCGAAGGGGTCGGTGAGGCCGTCGGGGTGGTCCACACGGACACCGTCGATAAGATCTTCAGCAACCAGTTCCCGGATGACACGGTGAGAATGCTCGAAGACCAGCGGATCCTCTTGCTTCAGACCCGCGAGGGAGTTGACGGAGAAGAAGCGCCGGTAACTGATAACTCCGTCGCGCCAGTACATGAGCTTGTACGACTGCCTGTCGTGGACCTCTGCCGGGGTGTCACCCGACTCCGGATCGTAGGTCCCCTCAGCGATAGGGAAGAGCTGATCGAAGTAGTTGAGGACGGGCTCGCCCTCGTACTCGGTAATGGTGAGCTTGTCCTCGTCGCCGGGCTGCCCAAGAATCGGTAGTCCGAGCTTCCCGCCGGCACCGTTATCTTCGTGCCAGTCAATGTCGAAGTAGCCCTCGTAATGGGACTCCTTGCCCTTCTTCAGAACATCCCACCACCACGAGTTTTGCTCTGCATGAGCGATGCCCACGTGGTTGGGGACTACATCGATGATGATGCCTAAGCCCTTTTCCCGGGCAACCTGCGAAAGGGCGACAAATCCCTCCTTGCCACCGAGCTCCGGGTTAATTTCCGTCGGATCGATGACGTCGTAGCCGTGGTTCGATTCGGGCACGGCTGTGAGGATAGGGGAGAGGAAGAGGTGGCTGACCCCCAAGTTCTTGAGGTAGTCGAGCACCTTAATTGCGTCATAAAAATCGAACGCGCGCCCGTCCGGATCTGCCTTTGGGCCGCGTAACTGTATTCGGTATGTAGCTGTGATTGGTGTGGAAACCATGGAAACGAAGTCACCCTTTCTCACATGTTTAGGTTTCCATTCTAGTTGGTCACAACGTCCAGCGGGTTAGGAAAACCTCTATCTATTGAAAGATAGCCTCTATCGAGCGTGGTGAAAGGTTCGCAATGGACAGTTGCGTGTGCGAAGGAAGTGGGGCGTGTCGCTTGCGCTGCGCGCGCATCCGCAGCGGTTCGATCCACCCTTTGCGAAGAATGAAGGGCGCATCCGTGATGCGCATCGATGAACGGCGGAAAATGATTTTCACCACAGTTTCCACCGTCGGTGCGGACCGTGCGGTGGTGACGATGAGGGAACCTTCGGCGGGGGCAAAAAAGATGTAGAACCTCCTGCCCAACTGCTGCGCGCAATACTCGGATAGCAGCGTCGCCGTGTGCGGGTGGGTAAGCCAGCTGGTCGCATGCGTGCCCACCGTGCTGAGAAGCACGGCATCGGTGCCCAGTGGGGCATGGGGAAGCGGGGTGGTGCGAAACGGTGAGGCCTCATCCGCGCGGGCGCAGTAGGTCAGGCGATCCGCCGCGCGCTGCCAGACGACCGTGAGTGGGACATTAAGCGCCGGTTCATCGGCCATCCGGAGCGGGGGCGCTGCTGGTTCCAACGTGCATGGGTCGGTCGTCGGGTACTCCTGAGCTGTCGCAGACAGCTCAGCTGAACTCGGCCCGTGGACAAACCCCACGTGGAAGCCCCCGGTGAGACGCATGGTGGCAGGTGGGGAAGACACTCCACCGACAGCGATCGGGGAGGTCGCCCATGACGCGGTGCGCAGTATGGGCAGCATGGTGGTCACACTCGCGGGGGAGAAGGAGGCCTCCATAGGTGTTCCTCGTTTCCGCCCCGCATTCAGTTGGCTTATACGTGGTCTGCACCCGGCGTGCAAAAAATGGGTGCAGGCCACGGGAGCAGTGATGCGTCGGGGCATGGTGCACCATTGTTGCTCCTACCCCTTAGACGCAGTAACGAGCCCGCGCGGTTCCCTAAAACGGCGGTTCGTTTTCTTCAGCTATCTGCTCCTCATCGATACCGAGAACAGTAAACAACTTGTCCTTCGACCAAATCGCGATGTCTTGGCCCTTTTCCTGGAGCTCCTCGGCGCGTTTTTGCTTCGAGGTTTTCTTGGTCCACGCACCCACCGCGCAGATGGTGGTCTTCTTGGTCACGTTCTTACCGATGGTTGCGCCCTGCTCAGCGATCTTGTTCCACAGGGTTCCCTTATCCAACGGTTCAAAATCACCGGTCAGCGTGACGTTTTGGCCATAGAGGAGACCGTCAGGATTGGCCTCCTTATTCGGCTCAGGAATCTTTTCTGGAGCAGACACCGACGACCACGGGGCACCGCCACCGGAGCGACGCGACTTTCCGCGCTTGTATCGGCCGTTGCCTGCCGCCTCCAGCTGTGCGGAGGCATCGTCGTTTCTATCGTGGCGAATCTTCTGCACAGACCGGATCCGGCCTTCGTTCCCAATCTTTCCCATTGTGAAGCCAGTGGAAGCGATGAACTCGGGGAACGATCCCGTAAAACCATCGATGCCCGCAAAAGACGTAATGATGCGGGCGCAGGCCTCCGCATCGTCGGCTGCGCAGTGGTGGTGCTCGAGGCTGATCCCCAACCCGTGGCTAACATCGGGAAGCCTGTTGGTGGCAAACCCCAGCTGGCGCGCGCGGGACAGGGCGAGGCTACAGCCGAACTCATTAGGAGCTGCCTCGCACTGGGAGGCCTGGCAGGCGCGGGCGAGGGCCGTGAAATCGAACTGTGCATTGTGCGACACCATGGGAAGCTCACCAGTGAACTCCTTTACCAGTTCGTAACGTTCGGCGAAGCTGGGCTCTCCCTCGACATCTTCGGGGTGAATGCCGTGAATGGCAATGTTGGTGTCGAGGAATGTCTCCATCCCCGGGGGCGGGGTGCAGCGCCACGTGGCCTGATCCTTGACCAAGCCGTCGAGAACCTTGGTGACACCGATTTCGATGATGGAACCCCAGTCATCGTTAGCCGTTTCTACATCGATGGCGACAAAGTTCAGGCCGGGGATGGCAGTCCCGTCGCCCACCGGCTTTTCCCCCGCGCGCACGCGGTCGATATCTGTCACCAGCTGCTTCATCGCAGCGGTGTGGGAGCGGTGGAACCGGATGGTCACCGGAGCCCCCTTCTCAAGGGTGAGGGCTACCTCGCCGAGCGCAAAGGCGGTGGGCTCTTTCGTCTCCACTCCGGTGATGTCAGCGACGGGGATGGATACATCGCTGGCCTGCAGGCTAGCCAGGAGGGGGGAGTAGTAGATGTTGATCGTGTCATCCGCTATCGCCACCGTGGCTCCGTGTGCTGTGAGCACTGTTATTTGCCCCTTCTGTTGCCGTTTTTCGCGCACTCGACGCGCCGTCTATGCCTACTTTACCGTTCGCCCTCACGCACAGTCCGGGGGCTTCGAATACCTGCTCGGTTGTGGTCGCTACCTCGGTTGAATCCCTTAGTGGGCGCGCTTGCTTTAGATGTGGCCGTGTAGCTCGTGGGGTCCGTGCTGTTTCCCCGTTGATGCCGGGCAACGCAGCTCACCACACGGGGTTTAGTTTGGTTTAGTTTGGGAGCGGCTTGGTGGTGGCCTTGTGGCCTGGCGGTGGTCAGTCGGCGTGGAGGAGAAAAAAGGAAGCAGCGCCGGCGACACGTGGTCGCGCTGGCGCTGCTGCCGTGCGGTGCGGCGGGAGTTACTTCTCCTCGTAGCCCTTAACTAGTCCGCCACCCTTGGGGGCGCCGGAAACCGGGGGCTCGTTTTGCACAGCGACGATGGTGGAACGGGCCGGGATCATGACCTTTTCACCAGCGGTGAGGATGACACCACTTTCGCCGTTGCCGGTGGGCTCCGTCGTATCGATGAGGACCCGCCAGCTGGCGCCGTAGGTGCCGACAGGCATGGTGAACTCCACATCGGTGTGGGCCGCGTTGAAGCACAGAAGGAAGGAATCGTCCTCGACCTTGTTGCCACGGGCATCCGGCTCAGCGATCTCCTGGCCGTTGAGGAACACCATGAGGGCCTTACCAAAGTAGAAGTCCCAGTCAGCCTGGTCCATGAGCTTGCCGTCCGTGGCCAACCATGCAATATCGCGGTGCGCGGACTCGTCGCCCAGCGGGCCGCCGGCGAAGAACTGACGACGGCGAAGGACCGGGTGGTCCTTGCGCAGCTGGATGAGGCGCTTGGTGAACTGGAACAGGTCTTGGTTGTCCTCGTATTTGGACCAGTCGAGCCAGGAGATTTCGTTGTCCTGACAGTACACGTTGTTGTTACCGAACTGTGTGCGTCCCAGTTCGTCACCGTGGCTGATCATCGGGGTGCCCTGGCTCACCAGCAAGGTGGTGAGGAAGTTGCGGCGCTGCTGGGCGCGCAGAGCAAGGATCTCCGGGTCATCCGTCGGGCCTTCCACGCCACAGTTCCAGCTGCGGTTGTGGCTTTCGCCATCGCGACCATCCTCGCCGTTGGCCTCGTTGTGTTTCTCGTTGTAGGAGACCAAGTCATTGAGGGTGAAGCCGTCGTGGGCAGTGACGAAGTTGATGGATGCCGTGGGGCGACGATTGTTATTGGAGTACAGATCCGAGGACCCGGTGAGGCGGGAGGCGAACTCGCCGAGGGTGGCGGGCTCACCGCGCCAGAAGTCGCGCACCGTGTCGCGGTACTTACCGTTCCACTCCGTCCACAGGGGTGGGAAGTTACCCACCTGGTAGCCGCCTTCGCCCACGTCCCAGGGTTCAGCGATGAGCTTGACGCGGGAGACGACCGGATCCTGCTGGACGAGGTCGAAGAAGCTCGACAGGCGGTCCACGTCATGCAGTTCGCGGGCAAGCGTGGAGGCGAGGTCGAAGCGGAAGCCATCGACGTGCATCTCCGTCACCCAGTAACGCAGGCTATCCATGATGAGCTGCAGTGAGTGCGGGTGGCGCACGTTGAGGGAGTTACCCGTGCCGGTGTAGTCCATGTAGTGCTGCGGGTCGCCGTCGACAAGCCGGTAGTAGGCCGCGTTGTCGATGCCCCTGAAGGCGATGGTCGGGCCCATGTGGTTGCCCTCAGCGGTGTGGTTGTACACCACGTCGAGGATGATTTCGATGCCGGCCTCGTGGTAGGCGCGCACCATTCCCTTGAACTCGCTCACAGCATCGCCGGGTTTGGTCGATGCCGAGTAGTCCTGCTGCGGGGCGAAGAAGCCGAGGGTGTTGTAGCCCCAGTAGTTGCGCAGCTCCAACTCGCGCAGGCGATCGTCCTGGAAGAACTGGTGAATAGGCATCAGCTCAAGGGCAGTGATGCCCAGGTCCTGGAGGTACTCGATGATCGCCGGGTGGGCAAGGCCTGCGTAGGTGCCGCGAATGTTTTCGGGAATGTCCGGGTGGGTCATGGTCAGGCCCTTGACGTGGCCTTCGTAGATAACCGATTCGCTGTAGGGAATCTTCGGGGCCTTGTCGTCACCCCAGTCGAAGAAGGGGTTGACCACGACGGACTTCATCGTGTGGCCGAGGGAGTCCTCGGTGTTGCGTCCCTCGGGATTGTCCGGATCGTTGATGTCATAGGAGAACAGCGACGCGTCGCCGTCATACTCGCCGTCAAAGGCGCGGGAGTAGGGGTCCACCAGCAGCTTGTTGGGGTCGCAGCGGTGGCCGTTGGCGGGATCGTAGGGGCCGTGGACGCGGTAGCCGTACCGCTGGCCTGGCTGAATGCCGGGGAGGTAGGCGTGCCAGATGTTGGCATCTACCTCGGTAAGTTCAATTCGGGTTTCTGTGTTGTCGCTGTCGAGCAAGCACAGTTCTACTTTGTCTGCAATGTCGCTGAATAGCGCGAAATTGGTGCCTGCGCCGTCATAGGTCGAACCGAGAGGGTACGCCTGGCCGGGCCAGATTTCCATAGAAGGCTGATTAACTTCACTCATAATGGGCCAGTTTATCGTCAATTTTTCCCAACTGTGAGTTGAGCGCACTCCGTGGCGCACGGGTCACCGTTCGATAGTTAGCAATACCTGGAAAACCCGGAACGAGCTGTATGTTAGCTGGGCGCGCAGCTTGTAGCAGATGTGTAGATTGGATTTTCTTTTCGTTTATCAAAAGGCCAGGTAGTCCTATGTGTTGAACAATGCTGCTTCTGTTCGGGTTGGCTGTTTCAGGAGGCGTGGGGCTCCCAGGTTGAACCTGCAGTAGGCGTGGGGAATGACGTATTACGGCGCAAGTGTGTGAATGGCCACAATGGGTGAGTGGGTCGGCAATTTTCCGTCCCAAACCCCGCTTAGAGGTGCTTTCTAGTGGGGAAGTAATCAGTGTTCACAGTCGTGTTGGGGGTGGGGTCGAGTCGTCTGGTGGACCCGAACTATCCGTGCCATTCCCGCGGGGTTTCGGGCTCCCAGCGTGCCTGCGCGCGGTGCGTGTACGCGTTTTACAGAAAGCGGGGCGAGGCTAATCGGTGGAAATACCGCGGAGGATGGCCTCGAGGCCTTCTTCGAAGAGGCGGTTTCCTTCCTCGGCTTCCTTTTCCTGAAGGTCGGCGATCTTCGCGGTGACACGCTTGGCACTCTTGTCATCGCTGCCTTGGGTGGCTGCTGCGTCGAGGGCGAGAAGCTGGCGCTGGAACTGCTCGTACTGCACGTGGCCGAGAGTGAAACTGAGCAGGGCAGAGGCAGCCGTTTCTGTCAGGTTCTCGTCTGGCATCCGGATGAGGCGGATGAGGTCGTCGCGAACGAGTCCAGAGTTGTTGGCTGCGGCCACCACTTCACATCCGTCGCGGAACTCCAGCATAGCCCGACGCAGTTCGCGGAGCATGTCTGCAGTGGTGTCCTGGTCCGTGTCCATCTGGTCGATGATGGCGTGGCCGATAAGGGCGATAAGCTCTTGCTTATTCTTCACGTGCCAGTAGATGGAACCCGGCGCAGAGTTAAGTTTGCCCGCAATCCGGCGAATCGTCATATCCGCGAGACCGTACGTGTCCAGGATTTCAAGTCCTGCTGCAATAATTTTATCTCTGTCCAAGTGCACGTTAGGCAATTGTAGTGGAAACTAATGCGTCAGGGGATGGGGTCCTGCCGGGGGTCAATCCCCCGGTTGTTTTACTGCGAAAATACTTCCCTTTCAAGGGTGTCTGCCACCATCCGGTGGTCTCGTCAGGTCGTTTTTGCTTGTCGACGCCCATCTCCTCCGTGGTTGCGCGAGGGGGGAGGGGTAACCCCGCTTTAGGTCCTGGCTGGGAAAACGGTGGAGATAGTGTGACACATTTCGGTGAGAATAGGGATTGGCTGCCGGAAGAAAGGGAAAACCCACATAATGGGCGCACAATGACCAGAAAATGGTGTCGCACCTGTAACGATAGAAACTGTGCGGTGATAGTGTAAGTGAAAGATTGGAAAGTCTGCTACCGTGCCTAACCGGAGACTGCCCCTGTCTTTACTCGCTGTTTTGCAGTAACCGGGAATCCCGAATGCCTGCGAAGGAGCGGGTGGACGGTGTATCTTGGTGCAGCACGGTGAAACGACCATGAATTAATAAGGAGACGAAGACCATCGTGAAAATGAGTGCAGGTTCGAAGAAGTTTATCGCCCTGGCAATGGCGTCTACCGTTGCTCTTAGCGCCACCGCGTGCAACAAGGACAATAATGAGCAGGCTGCAGAACCGGTGACGGAGACCAACGTGAACACCCGCACGACGCAGGTGACCGCCACGCCGGAGGAGGAGACTTCGACCTCTGGCACGCCGTCTCCGACCACCTCCCATGAGGCTCCGGAAACGCTCGTCGAAGAGCAGCCCGCTGAGCCTGAGATGGCACCACTGCCACAGGTGCCGGCACCCGAGGTTCTCGCCCCCGTCGAGGGTGAGCCCGCAAGCCCGGAGGATGCCCAGGCTATCGCTGACCTCGTTCAGTCCGTCACGTGGGCACCGTCGCTGCGCGCATTCATGGGCAACTTCCTGGACAACACGTGCCAGCGCGTTATCGAGGAGGCCGGTGGCCAGGGCGCCGTCGATCTGTCCCAGGTGCCGGAGATCCCGCTTGAGCAGATCCCGCAGTACCAGGAGACCCGTTCCACCATCGATGCCATCGAAGAGATCACCGTCAACGGCAACGAGGCATCCGCATGGGTGACCACGACCTCGCAGGGCCAGACCCAGTCCGGCACGATGAAGTTCCTCCGCGAGGACGGCCGCTGGAAGATGTGTAACTAGAAGCTACACTTGTAGGCCATGACTGCAACGAGCATGGCCCCAACGAGAACCCCACGCAGAATTGTCGGCGACCTGTCCGGCATCACCGCTTTAACCCTCGTCCTGTCGGGCGTGGTTGGTGCTGCGTGGGGTTTCTTTTCGCCCCGCGCCGAGGTGGAAACGCTGGGGGAGGGCTCCTTCATGCCGCCGGCGGACTACGGCGCCCATGATTTTCCCCTGTATATCGGCTACCTCGTCCTTGTCGTTCTCGGCGGGGTCGTGATCGGTGCTGCGTGTTCCCGCGTGAGCAAGAAGATCACCGGGCAGCTAGTTGCCGTCGTGCTCGCACTCGTTGCCGCGCTCACGGTGCTGGCGACGGGGCATTCGGTGGCGTACCTGCTCACTGATAGCGACGCGCTCATGGGGCCGGAGGGTGCGATGGTGACGGTACGCAGCTCCGTTGAGGTGGGTGCGGCCTTTTTGTGGGCTCCTCTGGCTGCCGCGGTGACGTGGCTGTACGGTGTCTACACAACTACTTCGAACGCCGAATAAAAGTCTTATATATAAGAAAGATTGCCGTGATGTGGACAAATGGGGATAATAGAAGGTTATACTGCATCCCAGCTATGCTAAGGAGTCGCCATGTTGCGAACGATCGACATTTCTACACGCACCTACTCCGACCGTGAGTTGCGACGGATCGTGCCACGTGGCCACCAGTCCGTGGACGCAATGCTGGACACAGTGCGACCCATCGTCGACAAGCTCAAAACAGAGGGCGCAGCCGCGGCCCTCGAATACAGCGAGAAGTTCGACGGCATCCGCCCGCCACACCTCCGCGTCCCCGCAGAGCTGTGCCAGGAGGCAGCCGACGCGCTCGACCCGGATCTAAAGAAGGCCCTCACCAGTGCCATTTCCCGTGTGCGGGCAGTCCATGAAGCACAAAAGCCCGACGATGTCGAGGTGAACCTCGCACCCGGAGCCACCGTCACGCAGAAGTTCATCCCGATTTCCCGCGTGGGACTCTACGTGCCCGGCGGTAACGCCGTGTACCCCTCCTCCGTCATCATGAACGTTGTGCCCTCCCAGGCCGCGGGCGTCGACACCCTCGTCGTCGCCTCGCCGCCGCAGAAGGATAACGGCGGCTACCCGCACCCCACTGTCCTCGCCGTGTGCGCGCTGCTCGGCGTCGATGAGGTGTGGGCCGTCGGTGGCGCCCAGGCCATCGGACTTTTGGCCTACGGCGACGAGGATTTTGAGCCCGTCGACATGATTACCGGCCCCGGCAACATCTTCGTCACCGCCGCCAAACGCATCGTGCGCACCGTCGTCGGTATCGACGCGGAGGCCGGCCCCACCGAGATTGCCGTCCTCGCCGATTCCTCCGCCGACCCCACCCAGGTCGCCTACGACCTCATCTCCCAGGCCGAACACGACGTCCTCGCCTCGTCCGTTCTCATCACCGACTCCGCCGAGCTCGCCGAGGCCGTCGATGCGAAGATCAGCGAGCTGTACACGGTCACCCTCAACTCCGACCGGGTTGCCCAGGCACTCACCGGCGACCAGTCCGCCATCGTGGTTACCTCCGGGCTCGAACAGTCGATCGCCGTCGCCAACGCGTATGCCGCCGAGCACCTCGAGGTCCACACCCGCGATGCGGCAGCCGTCGCCTCCCGCATCGTCAACGCCGGTGCCATCTTCGTCGGCCCGCACGCCCCCGTTCCCTTGGGCGACTACGCCGCAGGCTCCAACCACGTCCTGCCCACGTCCGGGTCTGCTCGCTACAGCTCTGGCTTGTCGACGCTCACCTTCCTCAAACACGTCGACATCATCGACTACGACGGTCCGGCTCTGGAAGAACTTGCCGACGATGTCATCCGCCTCTCCCAAGAAGAACGCCTCCCTGCCCACGGCGAGGCCATCGCAGCCAGGAGGAACAAATGATTACGCTTCCCATCCGCGAGGATCTCAAGGGCAAACGCCCGTACGGTGCGCCGCAGCTGGACACCCCCGTCCGCCTCAACACCAATGAGAACCCCTATCCGCCAAGCGACGAGCTCGCCCGCGAGATCGGTGAGGAGGCAGCACGCCTCGCCGTCACCCTCAACCGATACCCGGATCGCGATGCCGTTGACCTGCGCACCGACCTCGCCGCCTACGCCAGTAAGGCCACCGGTGTCGATGTCACCGTGGACAATGTGTGGGCCGCCAACGGCTCCAACGAGGTGCTCCAACAGCTCTTATTGGCGTTTGGTGGACCCGGTCGCAGCGCCATGGGTTTTACCCCCAGCTACTCCATGCACCCGCTGCTTGCCGAGGGGACATTCACCGAATTCATCGGCGTGCCGAGAAACGACAACTTCGACATCGACAAGGGCACGGCTCTGGCCGCCATCGCGCAGCACCAGCCCGACGTCATCTTCGTCACCTCCCCCAATAACCCGACCGGCAATTCCACCCCGCTCGACACCATCCGCGCCATCGTCGAGGCAGCCCCCAGCATCGTCATCGTCGACGAAGCCTACGCAGAATTCTCCGACGCCCCGTCCGCGGCGGTTCTTATTGGGGAATTTCCGGACACGCTCGTCGTCAGTCGGACGATGAGTAAGGCCTTCGACTTCGCCGGGGGTAGGCTCGGCTACTTCATTGCCCACCCGGCCTTCATCGATGCGGTTATGCTGGTGCGCCTGCCGTACCACCTGTCCACCCTCACACAGGCGGCGGCGAGGGCGGCACTACGGCACACGACGGAGACGCTGGCGAGCGTCGACAAGCTGAAAAAAGACCGCGACGCGCTCAGCCGCGACCTGCGTAGCCTCGGCTACCGGGTCATCGACTCGGATGCCAACTTCCTCATGATCTCCCACCCGCGCGCCAGTTGGCAGGACTTCCTCGACGAGGGCGTCCTCATCCGCGACAACGGCATCGACGGCTTCCTCCGCGTTACCATCGGAACACCCGAGGAAAATTCGAGGTTTCTCGACGTCGCCACTAAGGTAGTTGAGCATGCCTGACATGAGTTACTCCACCCGCGAGCGGCCGGACAACGCAGCCCCCAAGGACCGCATCGCCCGCGTCGAGCGCGCAACCAAGGAAACGACCATCGCCGTCGACGTCAACCTCGACGGCACCGGCAAAACAGACATCCAAACCGGCGTGCCCTTCTTCGACCACATGCTGCAGTCCTTTGCCAACCACTCGCTCATCGACCTCAGCATCCACGCCTCCGGCGACACCGAGATCGACAGCCACCACACCGTCGAAGACACCGCCATCGTCCTCGGCCAGGCCATCAGCGAAGCACTGGGCGACAAGCGCGGCATCACCCGCTTCGGCTCCGCCACCGTCCCCATGGACGAAACCCTGTGCGAAGCCGTCGTCGACTTATCCGGCAGGCCCTACTTCGTCATGCGCGGCGAACCCGAGAACATCCTCACCTCCGTCATCGGCGGCCACTACGCGACGGTCATCAACCAACACTTCTTTGAGACCCTCGCCTTCCACGCCCGCATGAACCTCCACATCATCTGCCACCACGGTCGCGACCCGCACCACATCACCGAGGCAGAGTTCAAGGCCGTCGCCCGCGCCATCCGCGCCGCCGCGACAAAGGACCCCCGCCAGACAGGCGTGCCCTCCACCAAGGGAGCGCTGTAGCCCGTGGCCCCCTGGTTCGTCTACTTCATGTTCCTCGCCGCCGGCCTCCTCGTCGGCGGTGCCTGGTCCATGTACAAAAACGGATCCCTCAAGGGGACCATCGTCGTGGGGATTTTGGCGGCGGGGGCGCTGGCGCTGGCCCTCATGAGCTACAGCTCCGCCCAATAAGAACTTTTCTTCTACCACACGCAGAGGAATTGGGGCCGGAGCTATCCACAGTCGGAGCCTGCGCTCCCCACCAAAAGGCACTTATCCACAGGCCGTGGGGTCATCGCGCGCACAATGTAGCGATGCGCCGTAGCGTGTGCCTCATGACAGCTTTGACAGACTACGCACGGCTCACTCGCGGACTCTCCCTGCTTCGCGACGTGTACGAGATCGACCAGCAGCACCCGAATGCGGTCGAGCTCGTCTCCCGTGCTGCCCACGTCTTCGAAGCGACCGCCTCCGCCTGGCTCACCGCCGCCCGCTCCTGGTTCAGCTCCGGCAACACCGACGCACTCGAGGAAGCAGAAGATCTTCCGCTCGACACGCTCATCGCCATCTCCCGCGCTATCTACAAGGCCGACCCAGAGATACGCGAAGAGTTGCGCACCACCCTGACCAGCGACGCGCACGGCAAGACACCCGAGCAGGTCCGCACCCACGCCAAGCAAAAGCTCAAGGAAACCGTCACGGCCACGGTCACCAACACCATGACCATCTCCCACGAAGCTGACGTCATGGGCATGAAGCACGCGCACCTGCGGCTCCGCGAGGAACAGATGAATGAACTTCAGGCCCGCGCGCTCAACGCCACCAGTCTCAACCGCAATGAGCCCGTCGCTGTCCGGCTTGCCGACGGCCTCCTCACACTGCTTTCTGGCACCTCACCCGACTACTCCGACCACTTCAACCGATCCCTCGTCCCAGCCATCATGCTCACGCTGGATAACTCCACCTACATTGGCGACGGCAAGTTCGCCACCACAGACGGCCAAATCATCGACTCCAAAAACCTAGGCGACTACACACTCGCCCCCTACGGATTCCTCTGCATTTACGACTCAACAGGACACATCGGCGTCGAATACGAACTGAAAAACCTTCGCTTCGCCACCGGACACCTCCGGAATGCGGTGACCCTCGACCAGATCTTCTGTGCCCATCCCGGCTGCCACGAACTTGCTCAATACTCCCAGTTCCACCACATCGCCGCTGTCGCCGACGGAGGTGAAACCACCTCCGACAACATCATTCCCTTGTGCAAACGCCACAACACGCAAAACGATGACCACAAGGAAAGAAACAAAAACGGCTGGCACGGCCGCCACCCAATAACAGGTGAAGCAGGGTACAACCCGCCAGGAAGCGACGAGTGGATGTACAACGGCCATCCCGCCACCGCATACAGTGGCCGGGCGCTCCACCTGAGACAAAGAAAAATGCGGGAGAAAGAGCGTCGAAAAGCCAAAAAACCGCGAACCAGAGGCCACCCACCCCACCGCAAGAAAGGCCGCCTCTGGCTGTAACCCCAGCGCATGCCGTACCCCTTCACACGTGGAGGGGCCATCGGCATGCGCTAAATGGCCATTAACCTGATTCAGTGATTGAATGAGGTGGAGGATGAAAAGTGAAGACAGAAAGGCGTGATACATGTCCAATAAGAAGGACGGAATTGCAAGTGTCTGGGAAGCGCCTGGATTCATAGCAGCTCTCGTCGCCATCGCCAGCGCATTCGGTGGCTGGGCCATGCTACTGCCCGTCGTGCCCTATGCCGTACTCCGCGACGGCGGTTCTGCCTCGCTTGCAGGCGCAACGACCGGCGTATTCATGGGATTCACCGTCTGCACCCAGATGATTACACCGAAACTCACCAGGAGGTTCGGATACACACCCGTACTTGTAGTCGCTGCCTTTCTTCTTGGGATTCCAGCCCTTGGGCACATCGCCAGCGTCAAGGCTATCCCCGTCCTGACCGTCAGCGCGATCCGCGGAATTGGTTTCGGTGCCCTCTGCGTTGCCGAGTCAGCATTGATCGCCGAGCTTGTACCGGTGCGCTTCTTGGGTAAAGCAACCGCACTCTTGGGTGTGTCCGTCGGCCTCTCCCAATGTATCCTCCTTCCTGCCGGTCTCTCCGTTTCAGAGGCAGTAGGCACAACATCTGTCTATGTGGCCACCGCCGTGATTTCGCTTATGTCGGCTTTGATGTGCTTGCGGATTCCTCGCTTGAGGCCGCAGGCTGCTCCCCCCAATAAGTCCCGCTTCACGGAAGACGGGCGCTACCTTGCCCCCACGTGGAAGCTTGTGCTCGTCCCGGCGCTGTGCATTTGTACGGCCGCCATCGCCTACGGTGCAATTTCGTCCTTCCTCCCCACCGCCGTCAAGGAGTCCATGCCGGAACGAGGAGCTCTTATTGGGGGAGCGTTGCTTGCCGCCGTTGGCTTCGCCCAGATGATCTCCCGCTACTTCGCCGGTGTCGTCGCTGACAAGCGCGGGGTTCCCGGTGCGACGATGATTCCGGCGCAGATTCTTGTTCTTATTGGGGTTATCTTGCTTGCCGTCACGCTTTCCGGTGCCCTTCCCTGGCCGTGGCTTTTCGTGTGCGTGCTGGTGTATGGCTTGGGCTATGGTGCGATTCAGAATGAGTCGATGCTGGATATGTTTACGAGGTTGCCGCGTTCGAAGTTGTCGGAGGCGAGTGCGTTGTGGAATATGTCGTTTGATTCGGGTACGGGGTTGGGGAGCCTCTTATTGGGGTTTGTCGTTGCCTCCTCGGGGTACGTCGGTGCCTTTTCGACGGCTGCGTGCATCGTGGCGGTTGCTTTGTCGTTGAAGATTGCGGATACGATTATGGGTAATCACAGGATTGTGGAGTATGACAATACGGCTGCTCGGGTGCGTCAGTTGGCACGGTTGGGTAAGCGTGTGGCGGGTCATGCTCCGGTGATTTCCCGTCGTCGTCGGAAAAAGTAGGTTGTGTGATGGCTAGGCCGTCGGTTGCGATTGTTGATTATGGTGCCGGTAATTTGTTTTCGGCTGCCCGCGCGTTGGAGGAGGTGGGGGCGGATGTTTCGGTGACGGAGCGTCCTAGCTTGTCGACGGATGGCGTGCTCATTCCTGGCGTTGGTGCGTTCGCGTCGGCGATGGAGGGGCTGCGGTCGTTGTCTGTTGCCCGGATGGTGGAAGAGCGCCTTTCTGGTGGTCGTTCGGTGATGGGGATCTGCTTGGGGCTGCAGGTGATGTTTGAGCGTGGCGTGGAAAATGGCGTATCGACGAGTGGCCTGGCCCAGTGGCCGGGCACAGTGGAGCCGTTGGGGGTGACGCCGCTTCCGCATATGGGGTGGAACACAGTGGAGCGTGAGGGGGAGTCCCGGATGTTTGCGGGTATCGCCCCCAATGAGAGGTTTTATTTTGTGCATTCCTACGGTGTGCTCACCGATTCGTTCGATCGGACGCCGCCGTTTTCGGCTCCTCTTATTGGGTGGACGGAGCACGCCGGCTGTCGGTTCATCGCCACGGTGGAGGATGGCCCCTTGTGGGCGACGCAGTTCCACCCGGAGAAGTCGGGTCGTACAGGTCTGAAATTGTTGCGTAACTGGGTCGATTCGCTGTAGTAGAATCGGTTATTATGCTGACGCTTTTTCCTGCTGTTGATATCCGTGGTGGTAAGTCGGTTCGCCTGTTTCAGGGCCAGGCCGGTAGCGAGACGGTGTATGGCTCGCCGTTGGAGGTTGCTGAGGCTCTTATTGGGGCGGGGTGGCTCCATGTCGTCGATCTTGATGCAGCGTTCGGCGAGGGCAACAATCGCGACGCGGTGCGGGAGATCGTGGATCGGCTGGGCGTGAAGGTTGATCTGTCGGGTGGGTTGCGCGATACGGCTGCGGTGGAGGCGGCGTTTGCTGCTGGCGCGTCGCGGGTGAGCGTGGGGACGGCTGCGGTGGCTAATCCTGCGTGGGTGGGTGAGCTCGTGGACCGGTTTGGTGATTCGGTTGCGGTTGATTTGGCCTGTCAGCTTGTCGACGATCAGTGGCGCGTTTCTACGCATGGCTGGGTCGCCGATGGTGGCGACCTGTGGGAGGTTTTGGAAAGCCTCGATGCGCAGGGGTGCCGGCGGTTTGTGGTCACCGATGTGTCGCGCGATGGCGCGATGGTCGGGCCCAATGTGGAGTTGTTGCGTGAGGTTGCAGCGGCGACGGATGCGACGGTGACGGCATCGGGTGGCGTGTCGACGCTGGATGATCTTAGGACTCTTGCCGAGTACGAAGATGAGGGCATCGATGGTGTCATTGTGGGCAAGGCGTTTGTGGAAAAGGCGTTCACGGTCGAGGATGCACTGCGCGTGCTTGAGAAATAAGTAGACCTATGGAGTTGCAGCGACTCGCGGAGACGGCGGAGGAGCTCGTTGTCCGTCAGTGGGGGGATTTCCTCGCCGGCTATGGTCGGGCGACGCCTCGACGCAAAAGTGACGGGTCGCCGGTAACAGACGCGGATGTGCGCATTGAGTCGACGCTGCATGCGCTGTTGGAAAAGGAGACGGGTATTGCCGTTGTGGGGGAGGAGACGATTGGCTGTGTGGGGAGTCGTCGGGAAGAAATAGACCGGCTGCATGAGGTTGTGGGGCAGCAGTGCTATTGGGTGGTGGATCCCATTGACGGAACCTCCAACTATGTGCGGGGCAACCCCGCGTGCGCGATCCTTGCTGTGTTGTTCTCCAATGAGAGACCTCTTATTGGGGTGACGAGTCTGCCCGCGTTGGAGACGACGCTGACGAGCGTCGTCGGAGACGGCATGTCGGTGACGGTGAGGGGAACCTTGATGCGTTTCGACGGGGGCGAGTGGGGTGTCGACGACGGTGGACAGAAGGTCGTCGACAAGCTTGTGCCAGGGTTTATCCACAAGACCCAGAGCATTGTCGAAGGGCTTATTTCCTCCCCCCAGCCACGCATCCGGATCAGTGGGTGTGTGGGGGCGAATCTCGGGCTCCTGGCGCTGGCAGGCGCGGGGACGACGGTGTCGATGAGCCCACATGTGTGGGATAACGGGGCGGGCGTGTGTCACCTTCTTGCCCGGGGCGCGCACGTCATGGATCTGCACGGTGACCCGTGGAGGATCGGCTCAGACGGGGTGATCGGCGGGGAAGAAGAAACCGTAGGGCGCGTGAGTAAGTCACTGCGAAGAATAGGAAGATAAAACAATGAGTGTTGGTGTGCGTGTCATCCCGTGTCTGGATGTTAAGGACGGCCGCGTGGTCAAGGGCGTCAACTTCGCGGGGCTGCGTGATGCCGGTGACCCGGTGGAGCTGGCAGCGCGGTACTTCGAGGAGGGGGCAGACGAGCTGACCTTCCTGGATGTGTCGGCAACGGTGCAGGGGCGAGCCACGATGTGGGACGTGGTGAAGAAGGTCGCAGGATCGGTCTTTATCCCGCTGACTGTGGGTGGCGGTGTGCGCAGTGTTGAGGACTGCGCGGAGCTATTGCGCTGCGGGGCAGACAAGGTGAGCATCAATTCGGCGGCGGTGGCAGCCCCCGACCTCATTGACCGGCTCGCCGAGCGGTTTGGGCGCCAATGCGTCGTGCTCAGCCTCGATGCCCGCAGGACCGGCGACGGCAGCTTCGAGATCACCACGCACGGGGGAACGAAGGGGACCGGCATCGATGCGATCGAATGGGCGCGCGATGCCGAGCGCCGCGGAGCCGGCGAGATACTTGTGAACTCCATGGATGCCGACGGCACCAAGAAGGGGTTCGACCTCGAGCTCCTGCAGCTCATTCGAGAGGCCGTGACTGTGCCGATTATCGCCTCCGGTGGCGCAGGCAAAGCCGAGGACTTCCCGCCGGCCGTGGCAACCGGCGCGGATGCCGTCCTGGCGGCCAGCATTTTCCACTATGGGGATGTGTCGATTGGGGCGGTGAAGAGGGCACTGACGCGTGCCGGCCACGCCACCCGCCCAATAAGAACTCTGCCGGATGCCGTAGCTGCGAAGGTGCGGTTTAATGCCGATGGGTTGGTGCCAGCTGTTGTCCAGGCGGATAGCGGGGAGGTACTCATGCTGGCGTGGATGGATGACATCGCGCTGGCCGCCACCATCGACACCCGGAGGGCGACGTACTGGTCCCGTTCAAGAGGCGAATACTGGGTGAAGGGCGAGACCAGTGGCCACATCCAGGAGGTGGAAGGCGTGTGGCTCGACTGCGATGGGGACACGGTGCTCGTGCGCGTCAAGCAGACCGGTGGTGCCTGCCACACGGGGGCGAGGACGTGCTTCGACGATTTCCCGGTGGCGCTACAGTAAAAGACCATGAATACCCGTCTTGTGTGTCCGCTTCTTTTCGGCCTCGCCGGACTTGCCTCGTGGCTGTTCGCGCGCATGCCGTGGATCCACGCGACTGTCAGTGATGACAAGGCAGGCGACTCGGCTGAAGTACTTACCGGTGCAGCGTGGGCGACGGAGCTGCAGATTGCCTCCTTTGCTCTCATTGCGTTGCTTCTTGTGGGGCTCGTGTCCAAGGCGATTGGGCGCCGCATCACGGGGGTCCTGGCGGCTTGCGCCGGGGCGGTGCTCGCGTACGCGCCGATCATGCTCGTCACCGGTGGCGCGGATAGCGAACGGGTGCATGACATTTTGGCGACGGGGGCGGTCTCAGCAAAGGCAACCGACCCGGTGCGGATCAGCCAGTGGGCGGAGATTACCGGTGTCGACGTCGCCGTGCTGGGGCCGGTTCTCACCATTGCCGTGGCGGCGGTGGCGATTGTGGCTGGGGTGATTTTGGCCATGCGACCGGGGGAGGACAAGCGCAAGACGGACATGCTGGAGGCGACGGGGACCCGGCGTGAGCAATTGGAAAATGATATTGAGGTGGAACCCGATTCGGAGCGCGTGATGTGGGATGCGCTCGATGAAGGTATTGATTTAACAGGCAGGGACGAAGACCGGGGGTAGTCAATAAATATCTGTGGATTTCGTCCCCACCCCCTGTGCGGGCTAGTATTTTCGGCATGGCCACAGTTTTTGAGGAGCAGCGCTACACGCGGTTACGCGTGCGGGCGGAGTGATGCATGATGGCCACGTTATTCGACAATATCCTGCAGGGCGTTATTGCTGATGTGGCTGCCCGCGAAGAGGTCGTTCCCTTCAAGGAAATAAAGAGACTTTCGCGCAATGTTCCCCCTGCCCGCGATGTGTTGTCTGTATTACAGAAGCCGGGCTGCTGCGTCATCGCAGAAATCAAGCGGGCAGACCCTGTCACCAACCACGTCAATGCCGTAGCCGATCCGGCGGAACTTGCACGTCTGTGCGAGCAATCAGGGGCATGCATCATTGGCTGTCAAACGGAAAGCCGGCGCTTCAACGGCAACCTCGAGGATGTTCGCACGGTGAAGGAAGCAGTGGGGGCACCCGTGTGGTGCAAAACGTTTATCGTCGATCCGTATCAGGTTCATGAGGCGAGGTACTACGGGGCCGATCTCGTCGCACTCCAGGTGGCGGCACTGGAGCACGACCGGTTGGTGGCGCTTTTGGATCGCGTCCATTCCTTGGGAATGGAGGCCATCGTGGAAGTGGTCTCCGAGGAGGAAGCAGATCGGGGAGTGCAGGCTGGTGCACGCATCATTGGTGTAGATGCCCGCGATATGCGGTCGAGCACGATCGATAAGGAGCGTTTCTCGCTCATTGCACCGGGGCTGCCGACCAGTGTGGTGAAGGTGGCGCTGTCTGGTGTGTCCTCACCGGTGGATCTCATGCGTTATGCGGGGGCGGGGGCGGATGCCGTTGTCGTGGGGGAGGCGCTGTCGCGGTCAAGCGAACCGGATCGTTTGTGTCGCTCGCTGGTGGCAGCGGGGATGCATCCGGCGTGCCCGACGGCTCGTTAGGGTACATTGTGGTGGGTAGAAAACTTACAATCGAAAGGTGCCTGCGTGTCCGAAACAATCCTTGCCACCATTCCCTCCCCACCCCAAGGGGTGTGGTTTATTGGTCCGATTCCCATTCGGGCCTACGCATTGTGCATCATCACGGGCATCGTTGTCGCGCTGTGGTTGTCCACTAAGCGGTACGTCGCTCGTGGTGGCGATGCAGACGTGGTGATGGATGCTGCGGTTGTCGCGATTCCGGCGGGTCTTATTGGGGGGCGTTTGTACCACGTCGCCACCGACTATGATTCCTACTTCTGTTCCACCTGCAACCCCGTTGAAGCGCTGTATGTGTGGCAGGGCGGCTTGGGAATTATGGGGGCGGTCATCCTCGGTGTGCTCGCGGTGTGGGTGATGATGCGTATCCGCGGGCTGCCGATTGCCCCGCTGGCGGATGCGGTCGCGCCGGGTCTGGTGCTGGCGCAGGCGATTGGGCGCTTTGGTAATTACTTCAACCAGGAGTTGTACGGTCGCCCGACGGATGTGCCGTGGGGGTTGGAGATCTATTACCGGGTGAACGAGGCAGGACAGCTGGCGCCGGTGACGGGGCGCTCCACCGGTGAGATCATGACGATTGTGCATCCGACGTTTTTGTATGAGGCGTTGTGGAATGTGGCGGTGTGTCTGTTCCTTATCTGGGCGGATAAGAAGTTCCGCATGGGGCGCGGGCGCGTGTTCGGCCTGTATGTTGCTTCCTACATGGTGGGGCGCTTCATGGTGGAGTTGATGCGTGATGATCCGGCGACAATGGTGTTCGGTTTGCGTATTAACACGATTACGTCGGCGGTATTTTTCGCTCTGGCGGTGTTGTTCCTCGTGGTGCGAAAAGGCAAGCGGGAAACGCCTGCGGAGGTGGATCCGCGACCGTTAAGCGCGAGCTAAAACGTCACTTTTGCCCGTTTATGTTTGGTTGTGTGGATTTTTTCCTTGGCGTTGACCTGGGAAAACATCATTTTGGGCAGTGGTCTGACCGTTTTCGTGTGGCCATTTTCCCATTTTTGACCTACCCTTTAGGCGTGCAAAGAAGAACTAAGATCGTGTGTACGCTCGGTCCCGCTGTTGCCTCCAAGGAAGGCATCAAGGGACTTGTTGAAGCTGGTATGAACGTCGCCAGGTTGAACTTCTCCCATGGCGATTACGAAGATCATGTGAAGAACTACAACTGGACCCGTGAGGCGGGTGACGAGACGGGTAAGGCCATCGGTATCCTCGCTGACCTCCAAGGCCCGAAGATTCGTCTCGGCCGTTTCGTTGACGGTGCCACGGTGTGGAATGACGGTGAGATCGTCACCATCACTGTCGACGAAGTGGAAGGCACGCATGACCGCGTGTCCACCACCTACAAGGGCTTGGCTAAGGATGCCAAGCCCGGCGATCGTTTGCTAGTCGACGACGGCAAGGTCGCCCTTATCTGTAAAGAGGTAAAGGGCAACGACGTCATCTGCGAGGTCGTCGAAGGTGGCCCCGTTTCCAACAACAAGGGTGTCTCCCTGCCCGGCATGAACATCTCCGTTCCTGCCCTCAGCGAGAAGGATATCCGCGACCTGCGCTTCGCTCTGAAGCTCGGCGTGGACTTCATTGCCCTGTCCTTCGTCCGTTCCCCCGCAGACGTTGATCTCGTCCACGAGGTTATGGATGAGGAGGGCCGTCGCGTTCCGGTTATCGCCAAGCTGGAGAAGCCGGAGGCAATCGACGCCCTCGAGTCCATCATTCTTGCTTTCGATGCCGTCATGATTGCTCGTGGCGACCTGGGCGTGGAGGTTCCGCTCGAGGAGGTGCCGCTCGTTCAGAAGCGCGCTATCCAGATCGCTCGCGAGAACGCCAAGCCGGTGATCGTGGCAACGCAGATGCTCGACTCCATGATCGAGAACTCCCGCCCGACCCGTGCTGAGGCCTCCGATGTGGCCAACGCCGTCCTTGATGGCGCTGACGCCGTCATGCTCTCCGGCGAGACCTCCGTCGGTGCACACCCGCAGCTGACCGTTCAGACGATGGCTCGTATCGTGCGCTCTGCTGAGCTCGACGGTGTTGTTCCGCCGCTCAGCCACATTCCTCGCACCAAGCGCGGTGTCATCAGCTACTCCGCTCGTGACATTGCAGAGCGCCTCAATGCCAAGGCTCTCGTGGCCTTCACCACCTCTGGTGACACGGCCAAGCGCGTGGCTCGGCTGCACTCCCGCCTGCCCCTCCTGGTGTTCACCCCGAACCCCGAGGTGCGTAGCCAGCTGGCTCTTACCTGGGGCTGCGAGACCTTCCTCTGCCCCGAGGTGGAGACCACCGACGAGATGCTCGGCGAGGTCAACAAGGCTCTCCTGGCTATGGATGAGTACAAGCGCGATGACATGATGGTCGTCGTTGCTGGTACCCCGCCCGGAGTGTCTGGCAACACCAATATGATTCACGTTCACCTTCTGGGTGGCACCCCGCACACAAAGTAAACGGGTAGAAAAATTCCCCACAGTTTGTTTCAAACTGTGGGGAATTTTTTGCTACTTAGCCAGGTATGACAGCGGTGCCAGCGCCGCAGCCTTCCACGTGGCCTGCAGCGTTGGCTCAGGATCGGGGAGGAAGGTGGACTGGTGGTTGCTGGGGGCAGCATCGGGGTCTGCTTCCCACACCTCGCGCGGGGTCATGCCGACCGTCCAGTAGACATACGGCGCACCGAAAGAGCGGGGAATCTCGCTGAAGTCATCGGAGGCGGTCCACGGGGTGGCATCGACGGAGTTCTCGCCGAAGGCCGCGTCGAAGACGGGGCGGATGGTGTTAAACACTTCGGGGGAGTTGTCGGTGAGCTCACCGTGAGCGGAGTAGACAATCTCCGGTTCTGCGGGGCAGGCGGAGGCCTCGCACTCGGCTTTCACCACACGCTCGATGGAGCGGTAGCAGTGGTCGCGTACCTCTTCGTCGTAAAAGCGAGTGTTCAAAACCAGCTCGGCGGTTTCCGGCACGATGTTATTGCGTGTTCCGGCGCGGAGCTTGCCGACGGTAATCACCGCGAACTCGCCCGGGTACACCTCGCGCCCGACGATCGACTGCAGGCGCAGGATGATGTGTGCCGCGACGATTGTTGGATCGATGCCGAGGTGGGGCATGGATCCGTGGGCGCTGCGCCCGTGGATGGTGATGGTCAGCGTGTCGCACGCGGCGGCAGCCGGCCCCGGCATGGTGTACACCGTGCCGGCAGGTCCCGGCAGGATGTGCTGGCCGAAGCAGACATCCGGCTTGGGGATGAGCGAGCCAAGACCGTCTTCGACCATCATGGATGCACCGCGGGTGATTTCCTCGGCGGGCTGGAACAGGGCGATGAACGTGCCCGACCAGCGCTCGCGGAAGGCGTCGATAAGCTTGCACGCACCGAGCAGGGCGGTGACGTGGACGTCGTGGCCACAGGCGTGCATGACACCGGGGTTTTCTGAGGCGAATGCGGCACCGGTTTCCTCGGCGACGGGAAGCGCGTCGAAATCGGCGCGCATGAGGGCCGTGGGGCCCTCGCCGTTGCGGAACACGGCGACCATGCCGTGCCCACCGATACCCCGTGTGACCTCACAGTCGAACTGCGAAAGCACGTCGGCGATGTAGTCGGCGGTGTGCTCCTCCTTGAGGGAGAGCTCGGGGTGGGTGTGCAGCCACTGGTAGTGCTGCCACAGCCACTCGTAGGTTGGGGCATCGGGGGAGGTGAGAAGCCCGGCAATAGATGTTGGGGACATGGATTCCTAATTCAGGGTGGGGTTGTATTTGAGACTGTTGCGTTCCAAGGTGCATTCAGTTGCGATCCGGATGTTCTTATTGATGATGCCCTCATCGCGCAGGCGGTAGAATTCCGGCACCATCCGGTCGCGGACATCCCACGGGGAACGCGTGTTGATGTAAATCTTCGTGCCGCCTTCAAAGCCTGCGAGGGTGGACACGCGCCACTTGATCATAACACGCCAGGGCATCGCCACATCGAGGTCAATGGGCTGGTGGTACCACTCTTCGTTGCACGGCACATCGGGGCCGGTGGCGGCGTGGCAGGCGTGGATGAGGTCGCTCATGTCGTTGACCTCGTCGGCGGTGTGCTCCCAGGGGAAGCACGAAGCGGACTTGGAGTAAATCTCCAGGGTGGGGTAGCGGTGCCCGAAACCGGCGAAACAGACGGCGTGGTCGTTTTCGGCGATGATGAGGTTGCGGTAGCCCGCGTAGTCGACGGCCCACTCGTTGTACATATTCGGGTTGGAGCGCAGCGTGGTGATCTCCTGGTCGGCCTGCACACCGCGGTCATCGATGGCAACGAGCTGCTTGTGCAGGTGATCGAAGGAAGCACCGGCGGGCTTCAGCCAGTTCTGGAAGGCCACCACGTAGTGGGCGTAGCGGTTGCGCTGGTACAGGTCGTGGATGCCGTCGATGGTGAACTGGGTGAAGGCCCGGTGTTCATCCTCGGTCAGCGTGCCGGAGGAGGCGAGTTGGTTGTCGTGGGTGGCATCGTCGGTGAAGTGCCGGCGGGCAATGATCACGTCGTGGCCGCCGCCGAAGTAGCCCTGCGCGCGACGGAGGAGCTCTTCCTCCGGCTGGTTGGGGTCCTGGCCTGCGGCCTTCAGGCGGGTACGAACAATATTGAGAACGTGCTCCTTGCCGGCGGGTTCGGAGATGTAGCGCTCCATCCGCTCGTGGAGGTCCGGATCCATGGTGAATCCGTAGTTCTTCTCCCAGTAGTCGTAGGTCACAATCTCGAAGAGGTTGGGTACGCGGCGGAACTCCGGGGTGGAGTCGTGCAACTCGCTGTGCTGTAGCCCGCGGAGAAGTTCCCAGCCGTTATCGGTGCGCACCATGCGGGATTTTTCCGGTGGCGTGGCATCGAGGTTGCCGGAGCAGAAGGCACAGCTCGAGGTGTGTGCATCGGCGCCGAGGGGCAGTGGGTTGGTAGCGGGGGTGGTCAGTGGTCGGTTGCCACGGCCAGGCACGGTCCAGACCTCCGTGCCGGAGAACGGGTTGACCTGTTTAATCGTGCCATCGGCCATGGTTTGGATCGGATGGGGACGCGAATGTATAGGAGACATGCTCCCCATCCTAATTGGCTACAGTTGAGTCATGGCGACAATCACCTTCGACGTGTACATGCCGGCGGGGCATACCCGTGCTCTCCGCTCGGCGTTTCTGCAAACCGCGCGTGACCTGCCCGGCGTGGCGGATTCGCGGGTGAGTGTCAACATTTTGCCTGATCCAGCACTCCCGCAGGAGGTTGTGGACCAGCTGGCGGCGACGTATCGCCCGGTGGGGGAGGATGCTGGGG
>ERZ1031292.28-NODE-28-length-79228-cov-17.358860_pt1 | contig 79228 bp, 80 predicted proteins | sample MGYA00518215_ERZ1031292 | MGnify/ENA primary metagenome ERZ1031292 (study PRJEB33718, sample SAMN03159822) | human skin metagenome | collected 2014-02-25 | study: EMG produced TPA metagenomics assembly of the PRJNA266117 data set (Human skin bacterial metagenome... | reverse complement strand
TGCACACAAAAAATAAAAAGTACATTGGCACACTATTGAGTTCTCAAACATCATCACCACACAACAACCACACATTATTGCGTGCAGCTCATTGTGAGCAAAAAGAATTTTGTTTTGTCAGGGCCTGTTTTCCTATCGCCGCTTCAGCCAAGAACTTTTCTGTTCCTGTGGGGCGCTGTCGGTCGCGCTGACTTGTATTAAGTTACACAGCGACTTAACCAAACACAAATCCCCAGGCCAACGCTCCTTTTGAGCGGTTTAAGATATGCCCATCCAAGCACTCATTCCGCCACGGTGTGCATTTGCTCGGCGAATGTAGCTGGGCAGCGTCAATGCCCAGACTGCATAGAAGGCGACCGCCAACAAAAGCTTGGCACCCGCGGAGACCGGCACCAGAGTATGCAGAAGAGCCATCGCGGCAACATGGACCAGATAGAGAGCAGGTAGGTACCAGTTCTTCTTTCCCAGAAATTCCACACTGACCACCACAGGGGCACAGGTGGCACTAAGCAGCACGATGTCCGCTACAAGTTCCCCGTCATTCGTCAGTCCGGCGCTGAAAATGATGGCTGCGAGGACAGGTATCAGGCCGAGCGCTGCAGTATGCCGGGACCAATCCCTACGACTTCCTCCCATAACCGTGTATTCGCGGAGGGATTTTCTTAAGCTGCCTAAGACCGCCGCGAGCAGCACAACAGTCAGTACCCAGACGAAGATGCCGAGGAATTCGAGCACTGAAGCCGCGTCCTCATACTGATAGAGAACTAAGCCAATCATCTGTGCCAGGCACGCTCCACACCAAGCTTTGGCCTGCGGGCGATAGATCGTTTGCCCTGCCAAGGTGCGGGGGAACCATCCGAAGCCGCTTGAGGGTTGGGTCCCGGTGGTGGTGTACCCGGTCCGTTGAGGCCCAGCTTTGCGGTACATGGCCCACGCCGCCGCGAGGGCATAAATGGGCAATGCCCACCACAACTGCACGGTAAGGGCACCGATAGCTGCCGCTAGTGCGCACAGGGCAACAAGACTGCGGCGATGCTCATTCCAGATTTTCGAGCCTAGACCTACCAGCTGATACTTCTTAAAGTCTGGTGCCAGGGTAAGTATTAGCGACAAGGAAAAGATCACCGGAAACACGTTCCACGTTCCCTGCGCCATGACGGGCATGACCAACAAAGCGAAAAAGAAGAAGGACCAGCTCCACCAATCGCCTAGGTACCACAGTAGCTTCATGCTTTTTCCTCCAATGCCAGCACCGCTCGCTCCAAGGAGACCTCATTGACTCGCAGGCCGTAGGCCTGGGCAGTGCGGAAGATGGGGTCGGTGGTGGTAGAGCGGGCGTCGATAAGCACGCGATCCCCCAAGCCTGTGGTTTCCCTACTGAGCACGCGCAGCTCGAGCTCTGTGACCGCTGCTGTGAGGGCCTCAGATGGGCCGGTGATCTCCAGAATGCCCTCGATAAAGTCATTAATTGGGCCGGAAATTGGGTTATCCCCCATCAGAGAGACGGTGTCGAGGAGACCCGCTACCTCATTGAGGTGATGAGTGGAAATGACGATGGTACGGCCGTGTTCCTCGCGAAGGACCTGATAGAACAGCTCGCGTCACTGTGTGTCGAGGCCGAGATAGGGTTCGTCAAGGAGCATGACTTCGCAGCCAGAAGCAACGGCGAAGATGAAGCCGACCGCAGACTTTTGCCCGCGGGACAGGGAGGAATAGGCCTTGGCCGGCACGTCGAAGCGAACCAGCAACTCATTGAAGCGCTCCTCATCCCAACGCGGCCAGCGCGCCTTACCAATGACGCCCAGCTTTCCGATGCCCCAGGAATCCGGCAGTGGGTTATCAATCCCCATCAAAATGACCCGATTAAGGACCGATTGATTATCAAAAGGATTCTCCCCGAAGACCGTTATCCCGTCGGATTGGATTTGGCCAGCGATTTTGCGCAGGAGCGTGGTTTTGCCAATGCCATTGGGGCCAACTAAGCCGTGTGTGAGGCCATCAGCAAAAGTGAATTCTCGTGTTGTAATCATGAGTACATTCCTCGACTTTCTGCGACGCGATCAAATAGGTCGTGGAGCTGGGCGCGGTTGTAGCCAAGGCGAACGGCTTCATCGACCAGCGGTGCCATGTATTCCGCCGCAAAGTCCGCTCTCCGCCGCTCACGGATAGTCGCCAGGGCCCCTTCTGCCACAAACATGCCGATGCCACGGCGCTTATCCAGCACCCCGATATCCACTAGGAGGTTGATGCCCTTGCGGGCCGTGGCCGGGTTAATGTTGTGAAAATCAGCAAGCTCATTAGTGGAAGGGGCCCTATCCCCCTCGCCCAAGGTTCCGTCCACGATGGCGTCCTCCACCAAGGAAGCAATTTGGCGGAAGAGTGGTTGCGTGGAATTATCCATTGCCCCTCGGTTCGTTGGTTAGTTACTTGTGTAACCAACCATATCGGCAACATCCCACCCCTGCAATACTTCCAAAGAGAAAACTTTTTTGCTGCCACTGCGCTGGGATTTTGTCCAAGGTTATCGACGTTTTGTGACTAATGGGGCACACTGGAAACCACAAAGATTTTTATTTAGAACAATTAGAACGGAACTTAGGAGCCATGCTTGAACGCACACTCGTCTTTGTCGATACCTCATACTTGCTCGCTAGCTTTTATAACTCGTGGGAAACGGGTGCCCGCGCACAACTAGAGATTGATCTGCCCGAGGTGGTCAGCACTATGGGCGGGATGATCGAGAACCAACTTGGGACCCCCATCCAGCGCCAATACTGGTATGACGGCATTCCCGACACCGGCCCGCACCGCTACCAGCGTGCACTACGCACCTGCGAAGGGGTCCAGCTGCGCACCGGTCAGCTCATCGAATGGGGCGAGCGCCGCACCCAGAAGGCCGTAGATACCCGCCTTGTGGCAGACATGGTCATCGCCGCCATGAAGGGCCAATTCACTGACTTTGTGCTCGTCAGTGGCGATGCAGACATGATTCCCGGCGCTCAAGCGGCCGTGGATAACGGCATCCGCGTCCATCTTTATGGGTTTGGCTGGGACTCCATGTCCTCCGCACTGCGCCATGCCTGCGATTCCACCACCATCTTGGACCCTCGCGAGGACTTCGCAGACGCTATGGAATTGCAAGTCCTAGAAGGCCCGCTTCCCCCAGTGGTGCGCGAAAATGCGCATAAAGATGGCGAGGAAATGCCCGAACCGGATGACTGCGGCGAGCCCTCAGAGGTGGAGGCAGCCTTCGGCACCACAGAAAAACCCACCCCGGCCCCGACGCCCAAGCCGGCTCCGCCCAAGGCAGATGCTGCAGGGGATTCCCCCGCCGAGGAGGAATCTCCCGCGGAGAAGCCGGCGCCCAAGCCATCCATGATGGCGCCGCGCCGCAAGCTGCGCTCCAAGTATGTGCCGCTGCCGGAGGAAGTATGGAGCTCGGCTGGGTTCCAATCCCCATTCGACGTGGGCCAGCAATACGCCTCGTGGTGGTTCGATAACGCTGCTAGCACCGAGCAGCGCGATCAGGCACATCTGCTTTCTGGCGGGGGGCTTCCCCCGGAGATAGACCGCCCGCTGTTGCAGTTTGCCTGCGAAACCCTGCACGAATACACCCTGACCGAAACCCAACGCGTGAACCTGCGCGATGGATTCCACTCAGGGATTCGTGGGGTTCTGATTAACGTTCGCCGGCAGAATTAATCACCGGATTCGAGCTCTTTCTTCTTTTTAAGATCCTCCCGGATGGCATCGAGGCGCGCAGTCGCCTTCATGTCATTGCCGGCGGCTTGGATCTCATTAATGCGATCGCCGCCGGTGGCGTGCTGCAATTCTTGGGCGCCAAGGGCATCGGCGTAGCGCTTTTCAATCTTGGCACGCACAGAATCAAGAGTAGGTACGGAATCATCCGGGTTGAGCTGATTCAGGGAATCAATAGCCTGGGCGTTCTTTTCTTGCATAGCCGCCTGGTCCGCCTGAGCTTCCAGCTGGCTAACTTGCGCTAGTTGTTCCTTCAAGCGCGCTTCAGACTGCTGCTGCTGGCTCTTGGCCTGCGCGGCAGCCTGCTCCGCGGCGGCGTACTGCTGCTTAACGTCTTCCAGCTCCTGCTCCACTGCTACTAGCTGGGAGGCAACCACTTCCGCAGCCTGGTTATATTCGGAGGCCTTTTGCGGGTCCTCCGCAGAGTCCGCCAGCTCCAACGCACGCTGGGTTTGAGACTGGTAGTCCTGCTGAGACTTAACCAGGCGGTTCATCTGCATCTCCAGCTGGGATTTATGGCCAATGATTTCTGCAGCGTGATCAGAAATCTGCTGGTGCTGCTCCTTGGCAGCCTGAACGGCCTGCTGGATCTGCACCTTCGGATCAGCGTTCTCATCAATCTTCTGATCGAAGGAACTCATCATGTACTTCCAGCCCTTGCTGAAGGGATTAGCCATTATCTTCTCCTTTGGTCATAAAAAAGACGCTTTCTAGCGAGTTTAGCGATACTCACCAGAAAGCGCCGAGGAAGTTGGTGGGATTAACCCTGCGCATTCTGCTCTTCTACCTGGCGGCGAACCTCTTCCATGTCGAGGTCCTTCACCTGCTTCAGCAGGTCTTCCAAGGCCGCGGGAGGCAGAGCTCCAGCTTCACGGAAGACAAGGATGCCATCGCGGAAGATCATCAACGTAGGAATGGACTGAATCTCCAACGCGGATGCCAAGCCCTGATTTGCTTCGGTGTCGAGCTTGGCAAAGGTGGCATCCGTGTGCTCTTCGGAGGCCTTTTCAAAAACCGGCGCAAAGCGCTTGCAAGGGCCGCACCAATCGGCCCACGCGTCTACGAGCGTAATGCCCTCGCCGGTGACGGTTTCTTCAAAGTTTTCTTCGGTGACATCGATAGTAGCCATGATCGTTCTAACTCCTTTGCGGATTGCTTTATTCCCCAACGTACATGAAAAATCCTTGTCATATACCCCTATGGGGTATAAAATGAGCCCAGAAACCAACTCTAAGAAAGGATCATTATGAGCACCAAGAACTACACCGTAGAGGGCATGACCTGCGGACATTGCGAAATGTCAGTAAAGGAAGAAGTCGGCGAGATTTCCGGCGTCAGTGAAGTCACTGCTGACCACACCACCGGCGCCGTTACGGTTACCGGAACCGATTTCACCGACGAGCAAGTAGCGGCCGCCGTAGCGGAAGCCGGCTACACACTGAAGTAGGCGAGACTATGTCCCACCTGGACCTTGGCGTCACGGGCATGACGTGCACCTCCTGCTCCTCCCGCGTCGAGCGCAAGCTAAACAAGCTCGAGGGAGTAAGCGCCAGCGTCAATTTCGCTACCGAGGCGGCGGCCATCGAGTACGACTCCCAGACGGTAAGTCCACAGGAGCTCATTTCGGTGGTAGAGGGTGCGGGTTACGGCGCCTTCGATATGGCGGCGGCGAAGGCGGAGGAGCCACAAGCCGAGAAGAACAGTGACGGGGGATTGCTGCGCCGCACCGTTATCTCCGGCGCACTATCGCTACCGCTCATGGTGGTATCGATGTGGCCGGCGTTGCAATTTCAGAATTGGCAATGGGCCTGTGCCATCGTAGCCACCATCATTTTCGTCTTCGGCGGCGCGCCTTTCCACACTGCTACGTGGACGAACCTCAAGCACGGGTCTTTTACCATGGACACGCTTATCACCATGGGAACCTCAGCGGCCTATTTTTGGTCGTTGTGGGCGCTATTTTTCGGCAACGCGGGCGAACCGGGCATGAAAATGCACATGACGCTGGACGCGAACGCGGCGCAGATGGATCACATCTATTTCGAGTCCGTGGGCATGGTCATTACCTTCCTCCTGCTCGGTCGGTGGTTCGAGGCACGAGCCAAGGGCCAGTCCTCTGAGGCCCTGCGGGAGCTACTCTCCCTAGGAGCTAAGGAAGCTTCGGTGCTGCGCGAGGGAGGCGAGCAGCGCATTCCAATTGCCCAGTTGCAAGTAGGCGATGTCTTCGTAGTACGCCCGGGCGAAAAGATTGCCACCGATGGCATCGTTGTTGCCGGCAATTCGGCGGTCGACGCCTCCATGATTACCGGCGAGCCCGTGCCCGTTGAGGTCGGCTCCGGCGATGCAGTGACCGGCGCGACCATTAATGCCTCCGGCAAGCTTGAAGTTCGAGCGACCAAGGTGGGCGAGGATACTGTACTGGCCCAAATGGCCCAGCTGGTCACGGATGCACAAACGTCCAAGGCGCCAGTACAGCGCCTCGTGGACCGCATTGCGCAAGTCTTCGTCCCCGCAGTCATCGCCATAGCAGTGCTGACACTCCTCGCCCATCTCTTCTTCGGCGGAGTGGCCCCAGCGTTTATTGCCGCGGTCGCCGTCCTCATTGTGGCCTGCCCTTGCGCTATGGGCTTGGCGACGCCCACCGCAATCCTCGTCGGCACCGGCCGCGGCGCGCAGCTGGGGCTCGTCATTAAAGGCCCGGAGATCCTGGAATCTACGCGGCAAATCGATACCATCGTCATGGATAAGACCGGCACGGTCACGGCCGGAGAGATGTCCGTTACCGCCGTACACGGCGACGTCCTCGACTTAGCCGCAGCCGTGGAACAGAACTCCGAGCATCCCATCGCTCGCGCCATAGCCAAAGAGCGCGACGTTAAGCCGGCTACCGACTTCGCAGTAGTTCCGGGTGGCGTGGAAGGAACTGTGGAGGGGGTCCGGGTGGGCGTCGGCAAGCCGCAAGGCCCCTTGGGTGACTTAGAAGCACCGTTCCGCGAGGCACAAGATTCTGGTGCCACGCCAGTGGTTGTCTCCGTGGACGGCCAACCTGCCGGCATCATTGAGGTCCGCGATACTATCAAGCCCAGCTCGGCGGCCGCTGTGGCCCAAATGAAGGAGCTGGGGCTTACCCCTTACCTGCTGACAGGCGATAACGCTGGGGCCGCCCGCGCCGTGGCTGCCGAGGTAGGAATCGACCACGTCAACGCCGAGGTACTACCGGAAGACAAGGTAAACCACATCAAGAAGCTGCAGGCTGCGGGGCACACCGTGGCGATGGTGGGCGATGGCATTAACGACGCCGCCGCACTGGCCCAAGCCGACCTCGGCCTCGCCATGGGCGCGGGTACCGATGTAGCCATCGAAGCCTCCGATATCACCCTGATGAACGGCGATCTACGCTGCGCCGCTGACGCCATTCGACTCTCGCGCCGCACGCTGGCAATTATCAAGGGCAACCTTTTCTGGGCTTTTGCCTATAACGTCATACTCATTCCTGTTGCCGCGCTTGGCCTGCTTAACCCATTACTTGCCGGCCTTGCCATGGCACTGAGCTCGGTTTTTGTAGTTACCAACTCACTACGCCTGAAAAGTTTTTCTGTTCAGCGATAGTATTATCGCATGCTCAGCCGCACCGAACGTCTCGATCGCCTTCCCGTCACCTCTAAGCACAAGCGCCTACTCCTAGGTTCCGGCCTTGGATGGGCGCTTGATGCCATGGATGTAGGGCTAATCTCCTTCATCATGGCCGCCCTTGCCGTTCACTGGGAGCTAAATCCTAGCCAGACTTCTTGGTTAGCCTCTGCAGGCTTCCTTGGCATGGCGCTCGGTGCAACCTTTGGCGGATTGCTGGCAGATAAATTCGGCCGCCGCAATGTCTTTTCTCTCACCTTGCTTATCTACGGTTTGGCAACAGGGGCTTCCGCGCTAGCTGGGGGACTTACAGTTCTCATCTTCTTCCGATTCATCGTCGGGCTGGGCCTCGGAGCCGAGCTACCAGTTGCCTCCACGCTCATATCCGAATTTGCGCCTCGACGGGTCCGCGGAAGGATGGTAGTCATTCTCGAGGCATTCTGGGCATTGGGATGGATCCTTGCGGCCATCATCGGTACTTTCGTAGTGAGCACGAGTGAATCCGGATGGCGCTGGGCCCTGGCCCTTGGCATGCTGCCAGCCGCGTATTCAATCTATGTGCGCCGCGGTCTACCAGAATCTGTGCGCTTTCTTGAATCCAAGGGCCGTCATGATGAGGCCGAAGCTATCGTTGCCAGTTTCGAAGCCGCGGCAGAAGATCGGCCGCTGGACGATGCCCTCCCAGACCCCACGCCTTCCCCCGCAGCGTCTATCTGGAGTCCGCAGCTACGAAGGCGGACCGCAGCGTTGTGGACCATTTGGTTCTGTGTAAACCTCTCCTACTATGGCGCCTTCATCTGGATTCCCTCTCTGCTAGTAGCCGACGGTTTCTCCCTAGTGAAGTCGTTTAGTTTCACCCTCATCATCACGCTTGCCCAGCTGCCTGGCTACGCGGTGGCAGCTTGGCTCATCGAACTCTGGGGCAGGCGGGTAACCCTCGCGGTATTCCTGCTCGGCTCGGCAGCAGCGGCCGGCCTATACGGAGCAGCAGCTACGGAAGCATTGATCATCCTGGCTGGTTGTCTGCTCTCCTTCTTCAACCTCGGCGCCTGGGGAGCCCTCTATGCCATCGGTCCGGAGCTGTATCCCACTTCACTGCGAGGGCGTGGTACGGGCGCGGCAGCAGGCTTCGGTAGGCTAGCATCTATTGCGGCGCCACTTATTGTCCCGCCACTGCTTGCTGCGGGTGGGACGGCCTGGTTATTTGTTGTATTCGCCGCAGCGTTTGCCATTGCGGCTGCCGCCGCCTTCAATCTGCCCGAGCAGAAAGGAATAGCGCTTGCTCAGTAGGCTCTCCCTCGCCGCGTGGACGGCCGTTATGGTCGCATTGACCACGCTCAAGCCTTTCTACCAGATCGGCTATTTGTGGAAGCCGGAAAATCAGCGTGCGCGAGAACTGCGCTGGGTGCCTCTGGATGAATTCTCCGGCGGCAGCTGGTTTGGTCCGCTATTTGAGTACGTGGGAAACACAGCCTTCTTTATCCCGTTTGGAATGCTGGTATTTAGTCTGTGCCGTTCCATTAAAACTACTGCGGCGTGGGGATTTGGCCTGAGCCTAGTACTGGAGGTGTGCCAATATGCGTTTGCGCTTGGGCGAACGGATATTGACGACCTCGTTTTTAACACCGTGGGCGCACTCATCGGTGCTGTATTGGCACGCCTGTGCGGCGAACGCCTTTTCCCTGTGTGGCGCTGGTTAGCCCTTGCCGCAGCTGCGGTTTTCTTGGTATTGGTCATACTCGGCCCACGATTGGGCGATCCCAACGCGGTGGTGGACCTATAATTTATCCGTGGGCCATATTGACGAACTTGGAGTAGTGCAGCTGGTGAGCCACCTGCACGGTATCGATCGGGCCGCCACGGTGCTTAGCTAGGATAATATCCGCCTCGCCGGCGCGCTCATTATCGCGGTCCTGGGAATCGGGACGGTAGAGCAGCATGACCATATCGGCGTCCTGCTCCAGCGAGCCAGACTCACGAAGGTCCGCAAGCTGCGGCTTTTTATCCGTACGCGCCTCAGGTCCACGGTTCAGCTGCGAGATCGCGATGAGAGGAACCTCCAGCTCCTTGGCCAGGAGCTTCAGCTGACGGGAAAACTCAGAGACCTCTTGCTGGCGGGACTCAACCTTTTTGCCCGAAGACATCAGTTGTAGGTAGTCCAAGACGATGAGATCCAGGCCGTGCTGCTGCTTGAGGCGACGGGCCTTGGACCGAATTTCCATCATCGTGAGGTTCGGTGAGTCATCAATGAAGAGTGGGGCGTCTTGCACTCGGTTGAGGGTCTCATCGATCTTTGCCCAGTCCTCGGTGGACACTCGGCCACCGCGCATATCGGCCAGCTTCACCTCTGATTCCGCCGAGAGCAGGCGCATGACAATCTCAGAAGCTGACATCTCGAGAGAGAAAATCACCGAAGACTTACCGTGCTGCAAGGAGCAGGAGCGCATAAAGTCCATGGCCAGGGTCGATTTACCCACACCAGGGCGAGCAGCAACGATGACCATCTGGCCCGCGTGAAGGCCGTTGGTCAACTTATCGAGGTCGATGAAGCCAGTAGGCACGCCTAGCTCCACGCCGCCGGCTTGCTGCAGGGCAGCGAGCTCATCAATGGTCGGGTCAATAAGGTCTCCCAGGACTCGGTAATCTTCTGCCGTCTTGCGCTGGGCGACGGCGAAAACTTCCTGCTGCGCACGGTCCAGCACGGACTCGATTTCTGCGTCTTCGGTGCCGGAAAATCCGAGCTGTACTACGCGCGTGCCGGCATCCACAAGCTTGCGCAATACTGCCTTTTCCGCGACGATTTCGGCGTAGTAGCGAGCGTTTGCAGCCGTGGGCACCGTGGCCAGCAGCGTGTGGAGATAGGGGGCACCGCCAACGCGCTCGAGGTTATTAAAGCGGTCGAGCTGGGAGGCCAAAATGACGGCATCGACGTCCTTGCCCTCGGAATATAGATCCAGCATGGCGCGGTAAATCAACGTGTGCGCCGGATAGTAGAAATCCTCTGGCTCCAGCTCCTCAATGACTTCCATCACCGTATGGGGACTGAGCAACATTGCGCCCAGAACACCCTGCTCCGCTTCGCGGTCCGCGGGGGGTTGGCGGAATTCGCCATAGCGCTTTGGCTCTTCCTGCTGATAGCGGCGGCGTGGGGCCGGTTCCTCTTCCGGCGGCGGCTCCGGTGGCAGGTGTTCATCATCAAAACTGGCGTTGGTCATATCTTCCCCCTTGTAGCTATTCGAGCGAGCGAGCGTATCGGAATCTCAGTGTAGTCTAGTGCCCAAACACCACCCCCTGGGCATAACTTCCACAGTTATCCACAGGGCGCTGTGAAAATTGCAGGTCGCGAGAGCCTTTGCCCATATTTGCCCTGCATAGGCCTGTGGATAACTCCAAAACCCCATGACCTGCACAAATCAAAATCCCAGCTCAGAGCATGTTTTCCTAGGTGTGAAAATAGGCACACCTTGCGTGGATAAGCGGCCTGACCTGCGGGTTAATAAAGAGGCCTCCGCGTAAACATAGAGTTAATTTGCCAAAGAGTTATCCACAGAATTCCACAGTTATCCACAGCCCGGTGAAAACGCGCTAAAGGCCCCAAGTTCCTGCCACCTCACATAGCAGGAACTTGAGGCCTAAAGCGTTGCTGTTGTCTTTGGGTCTATATGGACCGTCGTGCGCCTAGTTAGGCAGCAACGACCGAGAAGTTCACCTTGCCGATAACATCAGCGTGCAGCTTCAGCTCGACCTGGTAGTTGCCGGTCTTCTTGACCAGGCCCTTAGGAAGCACAACGATGCGCTTATCCAGCTTGGGGCCACCGGCCTTGGAGACGGCGTTGACAATGTCTTCTGCTTTAACGGAACCGAAGAGCTTACCGGATTCGGAGGTCTTAACCTCTACCTTGACATCCGTCAGCTGCTCGAGCTGGTTGCGGACCTCACGTGCGTGATCCAGGTCGCGAATCTCGCGAGCTTCCTGGGCACGCTTGATGCCCTCAATCTGCTTCTCTGCGCCGCGGGTAGCCACGATGGCCAGGCCGCGAGGAAGCAGGTAGTTACGTCCGTAGCCGTCCTTAACCTCAACAATTTCGCCAGCGGCGCCGAGGTTCTCAACGGCAGCGGTGAGGATCAGCTTCATGATCCCTGCCTTTCAATTGAGTTAGTTGAATAGTTGCGGGTGACAGACTTAGAACGGAGGTTCAGAATCAGCGCCTCCGAAACCACCTGCAGGTGGTGCGGAGTTCCACGGATCCTCAGAAGGAGCCTGACTCTGCTGCGACTGCTGTTGCTGGCCGCCTCCAAAACCGCCCTGGTTATTGTTATTCGAGCGCTGCTGGCCGCCGCCGCCAAAGTTATTGCCGCCTTCACGAGGATTGCGGTTTACCTGGGCGGTGGCGTAGCGCAGAGACGGGCCGACTTCGTCGACGTCAATCTCGAATACGGTGCGGTTATCACCCTCACGGGTCTGGAAGGAACGCTGCTTCAAGCGGCCGGTAACGATGACGCGCATGCCCTTGGACATGGTCTCGGCAACGTTTTCCGCTGCCTGACGCCATACATTGCAGGTCAGGAACATAGCTTCGCCGTCTTCCCACTGATTCGTCTGCGAGTTATAGCGACGAGGGGTGGAGGCGACGCGGAAGTTAGCTACTGCCGCACCCGCCGGGGTGAAGCGCAGCTCGGGGTCAGCAACGATGTTGCCTACCACCGTGATATTGGTATCTCCCTGTGCCATGTCTTTACTCCTTATCGGTTACGTGGATTGTGCTTGATCCCAGTATCCGCTACTTGCTGTCGGTGCGCAGAACCTTGGTACGCAGGATGGTGTCGTTCAGGTTCAGACGGCGGTCGAGCTCGGCAACCGAAGTGTGCTCGCACTCCAGGTTGACGACGGCATAAATGCCCTCTTCCTTCTTGTTGATGGGGTATGCAAGACGGCGCTTGCCCCATACATCAAGGTTCTCAACCTTGCCGCCTTCCTGGCGGACGATTTCGAGGAACTTATCCAGGGACGGGGTTACGGTGCGCTCATCCTGATTAGGATCCAGAATGATCATGACTTCGTAGTGACGCACGGACCTCATCACCTCCTATGGTCTAGTAGTTTTCGGCTGCATCACCTTTGCGGATGCAGCAGGAGGGTACGTTGCGTCAAGCAACCCCACTACAGTACCGCAAATGACCGGCGAAAAGAAATCTAACCAGTGGTCGTTGCGGCGAAAAACACAGCCGCAGTCGCCGGAATGATGGTGAGGAAAAGAATGGCCAAAAGCCCCAGCACGATTGGCCCGCGACGATCCTCCCGATTGTGGAAGAGCCAGAAGGCTGCCATCACGCAGAGGAATCCCAAGAAGATGGATGCCATTCCGATATAGGTAACGATCATGCGAATGCTCCTGCTAGAGGGTCGCGGCCGGCGTGCGCATCGCGCACCTTATCCGTGGTCTTGCCGCACATCTGGCGAATAACGAGCACTGCCATGGTGATGATGAGGGCATCACGGGAGATAATCGCAACGTCAAGCAGCTCGTGCGGAATGCCTTTATTATCTGTTCCCAGCATGTGCCACATGAGCAGGGGCCACACCAGGGCATCGACAAGCGCCCAGCTAAAGACCAAACGCCAGCGTGGCAGGGCTAGGGCCGCGGGTACCACCAGCCACAGCGAATACTGGGGCGACCACACCTTGTTGAACAGTAAGAAGGCTGCCACGATGAGGTAAACCAGCTCAGCCATGCGCGGGGTCCGTGAACTGCGCAGCCCCAGCACCGCAATCGCCGCACAGAGAGCCAAAAACGCCACCAGGCTGAAGGTATTGAGGAACTCTGGGCTAAAGCTAACCCCAGTATTGCGGGTGAACACCGAGTAGATGGTGGTCCACTCCGCACCGCGCTCTTGGTTGAGCCGGAAGAATTCGCGCCACGCCTCCGGGTACTTCAGCGCCACCGGAGCGTTGACCACGATCCAGGTCACGGCCGCGGCGAGCAGAGCGTAGAAAAATTGCGGCCAGCGGCGGTTGCGCGCCGCCAAGACCAGGAACGCCCCCAAGAGAAAGAGCGGCCACAGCTTAAATGAGGTACCAAGGCCGATGAGGACACCCGCTACGGCAGGGCGCTTGCGCGCGGCGGCTAAGAGCGCTCCTACGGCAAAGGCGATGGAGGGGATATCCCAGTTACTGAAAGCATGGATGATGACAAGGGGGCTGGCGGCGACGAGGATGGTGTCCCAGGTGCGGTTGCCCACCAGCAGGTAGACCATGTACAGCACGCCTACCCAGATGCACGCCATGACCAAGGCGGTCAGGCCGAAATACCATCCGGCCTCCGGGATGCCGGCCCACTCCACAAGCGAATACGTATTGCGGGCAATCCAGCCCATCAACCCCTGAAATAGGCCCGCGAGGACCGGGTACTCCATGTAGCGGGTCAGTTCACCCTCTTGCCAAGAATAGGCATAGGGGAAGCCCCCTTCATCGAGGCCACGGCCGCCGTAGAGCGGGATGATGTCGTTATAGCAAAAAGAGGTGTATTGGCGGTTGCCCGCCCAATTTAGGCTAATGCTCCCGTCATCACCGCGGGTACCGCCGGCGCAATTGGCTTTGGAGAGAAATCCGCAAGCCAAGAAAACCCAGCCGACGGCAATAATGGCGCGCAGCGGGGTCCACCACTGGGTGCGGCGTACACCGGCAAAACGGCCCCTTGGCCCGCCGAGGAATTCAATTACCCCGCGAGCCAAGGGTTCTGAGGAGGCGGGAATGCGCTGGTGCGGATTCGCTGTCACTGTCGCCTACCCTAGAAGGTCTGCCAAGTCGCTATCGGGGCCGATGAGGTCATCCAACGACGGCGCCTCTGGCTGGGTCGGTGCCTGGTTGTTATTACCACTATTGCCGCTATTGCCATTGCCGCGTTGCGGTTTCGGGGCAGGCTTCGGGCTCTCCGGCTTGTTCTCCGGCTGAACCGGTTTGGTCTCCTCTTCCGGAGCTGCTTGCTCGGCAGGGGCCTCGTAGTCCTGGGTATCGCCAGCGCCGCTATCCCAGCTCGGGTCATAGGCCGGAGCGGCCGTTCCGGCGCCCACATTGCCGAATCCCAGTGGATAGGCGGCCGGGAAGTTTTGGAATTCGGAGTTGGCCAGGGAGTTGTCCAGCACGGCCTTCCAAATCTTGGTCGGCGCGCCCGCGCCGTACATGATGCCGCCGTACTGGTCGAAGATGGCGGAGGTATTATCTGCGGTACCTACCCACACGGCGGTAGCCAGCTGCGGGGTAGCACCGACCATCCAGGCATCCTTGTTATTTCCGGTATCGCCCATCTGAGTGGTACCGGTCTTGGCGGCGGAAACACGGCCACCGGCTAGGGCGCCATTAGACCATGCCGCCACCGGCTCCATGGCTTCGAGGACGTTATTGGCAACGTTGGACGAAACGCGGCGCTCGCCGCCGTCTTCGGGGTGCTCGTACAGCACTTCGCCAGCAGCGTTTTCTACGCGCTGCACAAAGTGCGGATTATGCCATACGCCCTGGTTGGCCAGGGTGGACATGGCGGTGGCCATATCGAGCGGGCGGGACTGGTACTGGCCCAATACGATGCCTTCGAATGGCTGCTTGCCCTTTTCCGTCAGCGTCTTTTCAATGCCCGGAAGGGACTTAGCCACGCCAAGGGCGTGCGCCATATCCGCGGTGTCCTGCGTGCCGTTCTTGAGGTCCGCCTGCAGGCGAAGGAAGGAGGTATTCAGGGATTGCTTAGTAGCCTCGCGCAGGCTGCACACGCCGCAGCCGCCGCCCACGTTGGTGACAACATCCGAACCAGGCAGCTGGTACGGAGCGGACGAGTAATTGGTATCGAGGCTGATGCCCTGCTGCAAGGCGGCCGCAAGGGCCATGATCTTGAAAGTAGAACCGGTCTGCAGCGGGGAGTTGGCATAGTCCCAACCATTGGAATCGTGGCCGCCAAAGTATCCGCGGACCGCACCGGTCTTCGGATCGATGGTCACGGAAGCCGCACGCGCATCCTCTTGCAGCGGAGCCATCTGGTCATCGACTGCCTGAATGGTGTTGTTCTGCACATTCATGTCGATGGTGGTGGTGATGCGCAGGCCGCCGGTGGACACCTCGTTTTCGGTGATGCCTACCTCTTCCAATTCGCGGATGACCTGATCCTTGATGTGGCCATTAGCGCCGGGCGCCTCGGTGTAGGCGGAGTACTCAGCTGGGTCGCGGGTCTCTGGGAAGACCATGCCATCGCGCTGTTCTTGGGTGAGGTCACCCATTCCCACCAGGCCGTCAAGTACGTAGTTCCAGCGGTCCTCGGAGCCCTCCTGGTTCACGCGCGGGTCGAGGCCGGATGGGGACTGAATGAGGCCGGCGAGCATGGCGCCTTCCTCCGGAGTGAGGTCCTTGGCGTCCTTATCAAAGTAGGCGTTGGATGCCGCCTGGATGCCGTAGGCATTGCGGCCGAAATACACGGTGTTGAGGTAGGCGTTGAGAATATCCTTCTTATCCCACTCATTGGTCATCTTCACCGAGTAGATGAGCTCGCGAATCTTGCGCACGTAGGAGTATTCGTTGCCCACCAGCGTATTCTTCACATACTGCTGGGTAATGGTGGAACCGCCGCCAGCATCTTCATTGCCGGTTACTTTACCCACCACGGCGCGGCCGAGGCCGGTGAAGGAGAAGCCGGAGTTATCCCAGAAGTCACGGTCCTCCGCGGCCAGCACGGAGTCCTGCACGTAGTCTGGGATTTCATCCAGCTTCACGTGGGTGCGGTTGCCTTCCGGCGGCACCAGGCGGGCGAGCTGGGTCTGATTATCACCCGCGTAGATGGTGGAGACCTGGTTATTGGCCAGGTCCTTGGGCTCCGGAACGGAGTATTGCGAGTATGCGTAGGCAAAAAGTCCTGCGGGCAGTGCTACAAAGACCAGTAGGAACGCCAAAACGACCCACGGCCAGATGCGGCGCTTCTTTGTCGCCTGCTTTTTGCTGGGGCGAGCCACCTTAGTGGACTTGCCGGTAGATTCCTTCTCGGTCACTGATTCGTGTCCTCATTCATCCCTGATCACAAACTAAATAATTGCAGCTTACTGCCTAAGGCGGTGCGCTGGAAACTAACACGCGTTAAATGCAGTAGCAGAACGCAACAAGTGGTTCCACCGGCACTGGCGGCATACCTCCACCTCGTGCACCGTAAACTCCAAGCCCTCGGCCACAAACTCCGCTATTTCTTTCTCACTGCGGGCGCTTCCGGCGCGGCGGCCGAGGTTCTCGCCATAGACCCAGCGCGTGAGCCGCAAAGGCTCGCCGCACACGGGGCATTCCTTATCCATGGTGCGCCCATGGTGCTCAGCTGCGGCGCGCAGCAAAAAATCAGCATCGCACACGTCCTCCCGCGTGAGCTGCCCGGCGCGAAATTCGCGCAGGTGGTGGGCGCGCTCCCACTCATGGGAGAGCACGTGCTTATAGGCAACGGAATTCACCCGGATCATCCTAATTACCTCTTCTTGATCGATCCACATGGCGTTATGCCACCGTAGGGCATAGTTTTCGGCTTACCCTTGCGCAGTCACTGACAGCTACAACTCATGGAGTTAAAGGAGTAGACCGTGTCCGAAAAAGTAAAGGTCGCCATCGTGGGCGTCGGCAACTGCGCCACGTCCCTCATTGAAGGCGTGGAGTTTTATCGCAACGCCGCGGCCGATGCAGATATTCCCGGTTTGATGCACGCCCAGTTTGGCCCGTACCACGTAGGCGATGTGGAATTCGTTGCCGCCTTCGACGTGGATGCGGACAAGGTGGGCAAGGACCTGGCGGAGGCTACGCGCAGCTCCCGCAATTGCACCATTTCCATTACCGACGTCCCTGAGCTGGGCGTTACCGTGCAGCGCGGCCCTACCCTGGACGGCCTCGGCCGGTACTACCAAGAATCCATCGCGGAATCGGAAGCCCCGCTTGCCGACGTCCCCGCCACACTCCGCCAGTCCGGCGCCGACGTCGTAGTCTCCTACCTACCGGTGGGCTCTGAAGAAGCGGATAAGTTCTACGCCCAGGCGGCCATCGATGCCGGCTGCGCCTTTGTCAATGCCTTGCCGGTCTTTATTGCCTCTGATCCGGTATGGGCGAAGAAGTTCGAAGACGCCGGGCTGCCCATCGTGGGCGATGATATTAAGTCCCAGGTGGGCGCCACCATTACTCACCGCGTCATGGCGAAGCTCTTTGAAGACCGCGGCGTGCGCTTGGAGCGCACCATGCAGCTCAATGTGGGCGGCAATATGGATTTTAAGAATATGCTCGAGCGCGAGCGCCTGGAATCCAAAAAGATCTCCAAGACGCAGGCCGTAACCTCTAACCTGCACAACTCGCCCATCGCCGGCAAGCGGGAGGACCGCAACGTCCACATCGGGCCTTCCGATTACGTGGAATGGCTCGATGATCGCAAATGGGCCTATGTCCGCTTGGAAGGCTCTGCCTTTGGCGAAGTACCTCTGAACTTGGAGTACAAACTGGAGGTCTGGGACTCGCCTAACTCCGCCGGCATCATCATTGATGCGGTGCGTGCCGCCAAGATTGCCCTCGACCGCGGGGTGGCGGGCCCGGTACTGGCTGCCTCGTCCTACTTGATGAAATCCCCGCCGGTACAAAAGGCCGATGACGTGGCGCGCGCCGAGTTAGAAGACTTTATTGCTGGAAACTAATTTTTTAACTTCCGAACTACCGCGCAGGGAAAACGGGCTATACAATCGTTTTCTATGACGCAGCAACATGAGGAGAAGGGCCCCGCTCAATCCCCGTCTACGTACGAGGATGCCGTCGAGGTCGCGCGTTCCATCCAGCCGTCGCTCAATAAGCTCATTCTTATTTTCCAGCGCACGGCGGAGGGTTCTTCACTGACCACCTCCCAGGTGTCCATCATGAACCAGCTGCGTATGCGCGGGCCGTCGCGCGTTTCCACTATCGCGCAGGCAGAGCTTATCCGCATGCCCACCGCCTCCAACGCGCTCTACCAGCTAGAGCGCCGCGGCTACGTGGAACGCCACCGCGATGAAGAGGACCGCCGCGGCGTCTTGGTAGCACTGACGCAACTAGGCGAATCCGAACTAGCCATCGTCTCGCAGCAGCGCGCTTCCGCCCTAGCAGAAATCATGCGGTGGCTCGAGCCGAAGGATTTGGAGACCGCGAACGACGTTGCCACCGTCATCTCCAAGCTCGCTGATGTCTATCGCCCCACAATGAACGGCGAACAGCGCTAGTTTTACCCGCGGTGATTTCATTTTTCTTGGCCTTAACGTGATAATTGAGAAAACGAAAACCGTAATCTCTCACTAGTTCACTCCGTATGGCAACTGATTCTTCCGATGGGCATCTGCCGGCCTTGAGCAAGGGTTCGGCCGATAAACCCCTTCGTATTCTCATTTCTTGGAGCCCTTCTTCCTCCGGCACCGAGGCGCTTGATTGCGCCGCGTGGCTCTCCCGCTCCGCAGAAATCCAAGTACGCGTCATCTCTACCGTATTCCAGCCGTGGACTACTACCTCCCTCAACAAACTCGGCGGAAAATATAAAAAATGGTTTAAAATACAAAAGGAGGCCTGTGCCGCAGCTACCCGTGCCGCCCTCGATGAAGCCGGCGTGCCGCGTAGCTGCTGGGATGACAAGCCTTCCCTCTTGGTCGACGGGCCTTCGCGCCCCCATCTGCTGACGGAAATGGCCAAGAAGTTCGAGGCAGACCTCATCATTTTGGGACCCAACCAGGCCGCACCGAAGGGGCGTTTCTTCGCCGGATCTACGGCCGATACCTTGCTGCATTATTCCCCTCAACCATTGGGCTTGGTCCCCCGCAAGGTGAAGCTGTCCAAGCACGGCGTCACCCGCTTTAACTTTGCCATTACTGAACGCAGCCCGCGCGAAGATCATGAGATGCTCGCCGCAGCCGAGCTTGCCAATCGCTGGAACCTACCGCTGCGCCTGCTTGCCTTCTCGGCAAAGGGACTGCTCAATACGCCGTCCAAGGATAAGCACGACATGGCGCTCGAGCTGGCGGCGGAGTGGCTCGAGGATTCCCTCGCCATGCTGGACCGCGCCCGCGATTGCATCCAAGAGCAATTCCCCGAGCTGGATGTCACCTCTGAAATTGGTTCCGGCGCGGGCTGGGGCGGCGCGGTGGATTCGCTCAAGTGGAAGAAGGGCGATCTCATGCTCATGTCCTCCACCCCGCAGGGCCCCATCGCCCGCGTGTTCTTGGGATCTACCGCCACGGAGCTGCTGCCGCATATTCGGGTGCCTATCTTGGTCCACCCTGCCTGTGGTTAGGATTGGGGCATGAGCCTGCGACCAGAGCATCCCGAAAACGATCTGACCTCCGATGCGGATTATGCCAATCTGCGCCGCCCGGAACCGCGGAGCTTTGATGAGCTGGCCGATGAACCGGACCCCTTAGAGGTTGCTGCCGCCAACCGCCGCTCTACCCGCCAGGCCGTCTGGTACATGATCGGTGTTTTGGTTCTCTCCGCGCTTTATGGTTTCGCGGTCGCGCTCGTCACCCGGCTATCGGGTGGTCCATTGTGTGAGGACGGCACCGCCGCGTGGCTCTGCACCGACGGGCAGCGCACCTTCTTTAGCCTGACCACCCCGATCATTCCGTTCTTCGGCATGATCGGCTGCGCCATCATCATGGTGCGCAAGCTGCACCGCTATCTGCGGTGGCGCAGTTGGATGGCCATTTTCTGGGTAATGGCCTGCAATTTCATGCTGTGGACCATTACCGATATCCAGCTGTTCCTCATGGACTCGGCCGCCGCGTAGAAACTTTCCGCCTCCCTATGATCCTCCTGCTTGATAATTACGATTCTTATACCTTCAACCTTGCCCACCTCATCGCGGAGGTAGCCGGACGCGAACCACTCGTCGTCGCCGCCGGTGAAGCGGAAGGCCTGGCCGAGCGCGTCCATGGGGGCGAATTTTCCCACGTGGTGATCTCTCCTGGCCCGGGCACGCCGGAACGCGAAGAGGATTTCGGTGCTGCCCGGGGCATTATCGCCGCCGCGGCCGCGGCAGAGATTCCGGTGCTGGGCGTATGCCTTGGCCACCAGGGGCTAGGTCTGCTAGCCGGCGCCCAGGTGTCGCCGGCGCCGCAGCCGCGCCACGGTTTCGTCTCCACCATCCGTCACTCGGGCGAAGGTATCTTTGCCGGAATCCCGCAACACTTCGAGGTGGTGCGCTACCACTCCCTGCATATAGAGGAGGCCCCCGGCATCACCGTCCATGCCCGCAGCGAAGACGGCGTCATCCAAGCCCTCAAGGTCGATGGCTTACCGCACTGGGGCGTGCAATTCCACCCCGAGTCGGTGCTCACGCAATACGGCCGGGATATTATGCGCAACTTCCTGGGCGGGGTTCGCCTGCTCCACCGGGAGGTGCCCGGCGCGGTGGACTGCGCACGGGTCTTTGCCGCCCTGCGCGCCGAGGGCAACGATGCCTTCTTCCTCGACTCCGCGGATCCCCGCGGGCGCTATTCCATCCTCGGCGATACCGCGGGAGCGTTGAGTCGCTCTTTCCGCTACCAGCTTGGCGACGCCCCCGATATCCTCACCCTCCTCGACCGCGAGCTTGCCACCCGCATCGCCGATGTCCCAGACCTCCCTTTTACCGGCGGGGTCATCGGGTACCTAGGCTACGAGTGCGCCCAGTTAACCCTGCCGATTGAACTTAGCCACCGCTCCCCTTACCCAGATGCCTATTTTGTGCGGCCGCAGTCCTTCATCGTCTACGACCACCACGCAGAAATAGCGCACCTGTGCTGCCTTGCCGGTGAGGGCGCCGAGCAATTGCTGAACCGTCTGGAAGCCGCCTTGGCCGCAGAGGAATCACGGTCCAGGAGGGAGGACAGCGGGGCGTCGCTAAGCGCGGGCTCTTGGCGCAGCCCTGGCTACCTAGAGCGGATTAAGCGCGCCCAAGAATTCCTGCACGCCGGCGAGAGCTACGAAGTCTGCCTGACCGATACCTACACGGCCGCGGCCGAGGGCGAGCTCTATCCCCAACTGCGCTCGCACAATCCCGCCCCCTATGCCGCACACCTCGTCTTTGATGGTGTGGAGGTCTGCAGCGCCTCGCCCGAGCGCTTCCTCACCGTGCGCGGTCGTGAGGTAGAGGCCAAGCCGATTAAGGGTACTATCTCGGCCGACCAGGATCCCGCGCTACTGACCACGGACCTGAAGACACGGGCCGAAAATCTCATGATCGTTGACCTACTGCGCAACGATCTCTCCCGGGTATGCGAGCCCGGCACCGTACGCGTGCCCAAGTTGATGCAGGTAGAAAGCTATGCCACCGTCCATCAGTTGGTCTCCACCATTACCGGGCAACTGCGCGCCAGTGCCACCGCGGTCGATGCCCTCCGCGCCACCTTTCCTCCCGGATCGATGACGGGCGCGCCGAAGCTGCGCACCTGCGAGATCATTGACCAACTCGAAACGGGACCGCGCGGTGTGTACTCCGGCGTGGTGGGCTACCTGGGGTTTGACGGTCAATCCGATCTCAGCGTGGTTATCCGCACGGCCGTGCGGACGGCCGGTGAGGTCACCATCGGTGCCGGCGGGGCCATCGTCCTGGATTCGGATCCGGCCGCCGAGCTGGAGGAGCGCAACCTCAAGGCGCAATCCGTGTTGGGGGCGTGGCAATGAGCACCTACCTCTGGCACGAGGGCAGTTTTATTCCAAGCCAGGCCCACCCCGGACCCTTTGACGTGGCGGATTCTTGGCGGATGCTTGCCGACGCCCACTCCAATGCCCTCCCCCTGCACCTCCAGCGCTTCGAGTCAGTGGCCGGCCCACTTCCTGCTGGCTTCGTCCCCGCGATGCTGCAGCTTGTGGGCCCCGGCGATCTCTTCCCCCGCATCTCGCTAGCCGGCGGACACCTGCGCCTCGATATTCGCCCCGCACCCCCTGCGCGCAGAACCACCCGGCTGACCTATGTGCAAGCCTCGGACCCGCGCACGCAGCCTTTGGTCAAGGGCCCCGACTTCCCAGCGCTGGCAAGTTTCCGCGCCAAATACCAAGCAGACGGCACCGATGACACCGCCATCGTGGATGCCTCCGGTGCCATGGTGGAGACCACCACCGGCGCGCTCGTCGCTTGGGATGGGGAGACGCTCATCCTCCCCACCGGACTGGCGCTGCCTAGCATCACGCTGCGCCAAGTTGCCCGGCGCGCCTCAGACCTTGGAATTCACACCGAAACGCGCCCCATCACCCCCGAGCTCGCCGCCGAGTGCCCCCTGTGGTTCCTCAACTCGCTCCACGGCATTAGCCCAGTCAGCGAACTACACGCCCCCACCGGTGTCATCCATCCACCGCACAGCCCGCATACCACCGGGTGGCAGCAATGGTGGTGGGGCTGCTTTCGCAGGGAAACGGCGCGCGACTAGCTCTCCTGCTTGGCTAGCTGCGCTGCCACTTCGGCGCAATCCGGCCGACCGCAGTGCTGAGTTTCTACATGCTGGATGCAGTCATCACAGATGAGTACCTGCTGGCGGCAGGTATCTTCATTGATGCAATTGTGGAAGGTATTCGTGCCCTTACCGCAGTGCACGCAGTGGCCGAGCTGAATGAAGCCGGGGTCTTGCAGTCCTTGGCCAAACTCGTGGTGCATGCGCTTGTCAAAGACATACATGGAGCCTTCCCACAGGCCATCATTGCCGTACTTTTCGCCGTAGCGCACGATGCCACCATCGATCTGGTAGACCTCTTTGAAGCCGCGGTTCTTCATCAACGAGGACAGGATCTCGCAGCGGATGCCACCGGTGCAGTAAGACACCACCGGCTTATCCTTCATCCAGTCATACTTGCCGGATTCGATTTCCTCGATGAAGTCATGCGTGGTTTTCACATCGGGCACGACCGCATTTTTAAACTTGCCAATCTCTGCCTCCATGGCGTTGCGGCCGTCAAAGAAGACGACCTCCTCACCACGTTCTTCTACCAGCTTATTTACCTCTTCCGGCTTGAGGTGCACGCCGCCGCCAACGACGCCGTTTTCATCCACCTTCAGCTCGCCCGGCGCGCCAAAGGCCACGATTTCATCGCGCACCTTGACCGAAAGCCGCGGGAAGTCATCCGCGCCGCCTTCGGACCACTTGAACTGCATGCGCTTAAAGCCAGGGTATTCCTTGGTCTGGCGGACGTAGCGCTTGCAGGCTTCCATATCGCCGCCAACGGTGCCGTTGATGCCGTGCTCAGAAATGAGGATGCGCCCCTTGAGGCCCAGGGACTCGCACAGGGTGCGCTGCCACAGCATGATAGCGGTGGGATCTTCGATGGGGGTAAAGCAGTAATACAGGAGAACTTTGCCAATAGTCACGCCCCAATCTTAGGCCTGCAGCTGCGCAGATCCCCAATCTTGTAGCTCTCCCTTATAAGACTGCGGCCCCTCCAGCACAAGCTGAAAGGGCCGAATCTTGAGCATGCGGAAGTTAGCGCTTTTGGTACAGCGCCTTCTTGCGGGCGAAGACGGGATCAGAGGTCACGAGCACGCCCAGGTTGCGGAAGATTCCCTCATCCACAGAACCCAGGATGGTGGTGGTGTGGACGTCGCAACCAGCAAGTTCCTTGATCTGCTCCAGCGCCTTGCGAGCATTGTCATCCTTCGCCGCAGACACGGACAAAGCGATCAACACCTCGTCGGTATGCAGGCGTGGATTCTTGGAACCCAGGTGCTTGGTCTTGAGCGTTTGAATCGGCTCGATGGACTCGGGCGACAGCAGGTGGATATCGTCATCGATGCCCGCCAGGTGCTTCAGCGCATTGAGCAGCATCGCCGCCGAGCATCCCAACAGGGGCGAGGTGCGGCCGGTGATCATGGTGCCGTCGTGCAGCTGCATAGCAGAGGCAGGCTCGCCGGTTTCTTCCGCGCGCTGGCGCGCAGGTGCTACCACGGGCCGATCTTCTACCTTGATGCCGGCCTTAGCCATGATGACGGCGGCGCGCTCGGATTGCTCGGTGCCCAAGCCCGCACGCGCCTCTTCCACCTGCGCCTTGAAGTAACGGCGGATGATTTCTTGTTGGGCGGCGGCGCGGCACACGGCGTCATCAGTAATGCAGAAGCCGGCCATGTTCACGCCCATGTCCGTCGGGGACTGGTATGGAGTGGTGCCGGTGAGCTTTTCCAAAAGCGTGCGCAGCAGCGGGAATGCTTCCACATCGCGGTTGTAGTTCACGGTGGATTCGCCGTGGGCGGACAGGTGGAAGTGGTCAATAATATTGGAATCATTAAGGTCCACCGTGGCCGCCTCATAGGCCAAGTTCACGGGGTGTTCCAGGGGGAGATTCCAGATAGGGAAGGTTTCAAACTTGGCGTAGCCGGCATTATTGCCGCGCTGGTGTTCGTGGTAGACCTGCGAGAGCGCGGTGGCCAGCTTGCCGGAGCCGGGGCCCGGCGCGGTAACCACGACGAGGTCGCGGGAGGTTTCCGCAAACTCATTGCGGCCAAAACCCTCTTCGGACACGATGAGGTCCGTATTGGTGGGGTAACCAGGGATAACGCGGTGGCGCGCCACCTTGAGACCGAGGCGCTCGACCTTTTCGATGAAGGCCTCCGCCTGGGAGTTGCCTTCCTCCAGCTGGGTCATGACGATGTTTTCCACCAAGAATCCGCGGCTGCGGAATACGTCCACCAGGCGCAGCAGGTCATCTTCATAAAGGATGCCCAGGTCCGCGCGCACCTTCTGGCGGGAGATATCCTTCGCGTTGATGCAGATGAGGATCTCTACGTCCTCTTTGATGCGCTCCAGCATCGCGATTTTATTGTCCGGGGTGAAGCCGGGCAATACGCGGGAGGCGTGCATATCGTCAAAAAGCTTGCCGCCCATCTCTAGGTAGAGTTTGCCGCCGATTTCCTCGCGGCGGACGTGGATGTGCTTCGACTGCAGCTCAATGTATTTCTCGCGGTCAAAGCCGATTTTTTGCGTCATGATTTGAAAGCCTTCCCCTGAGTTAAATCATTCCGCATTTCGAGTTTACGCTATTGTCACCCCGCAAATAAGTGAGCTGGTTAGCGCCCGGTTTGGCCGAAAATTCTTCCCGATTAGACTGGATTCCATGCCTGAAGGTCACGTCATCCACCGCCTAGCTAATAAATTCAACGCCGATTTTCGCGGCATGCCGCTGCGCGTGACCAGTCCGCAGGGCCGCTTCGCGGCAGAGGCGGAGCTTCTCGATGGCGAGCGCATCGAGCTCGCAGAGACCTACGGCAAGCACCTTTTCGTGCACTTTAGCGCCCAAGAGCCGCGCCATATCCTCTATATTCACTTAGGCCTGATTGGCAAGCTGCGCTTCGAGCCCCGCGAGGAAGCCGGCGGACAGATCCGGGTGCGCATTGATAATGGCGCCGAGGCCGCTAACCTGCGCGGACCGCAGTTTTGCCTCCTTCTCACTGAAGAGGAGTACCGCGCACAGCTAGCCAAGGTAGGCCAAGACCCGCTGCGCACGGACGCCGACGTGGAGGCGCTCTGGGCCAAAGTGCATAAATCGCGCCGCAGCATCGGCTCACTCATGATGGATCAGCACCTTTATGCCGGAGTGGGCAATATCTACCGGGCGGAAACCCTCTTTCGCCACGGCCTCTCCCCTTTCCTGCCGGGCCGGAACGTTTCCCGTGAAACCTTTGACGCCACATGGGCGGACTTGGTGGTTCTCATGGAATACGGGGTGGAGCACGGCCGCATCGATACCGTGCGGCCCGAGCACTCCCCCGAGGCCATGGGCCGCGAACCGCGCAAAGATGACCACGGTGGCGAGGTCTACGTCTACCGCCGCGCCGGCCTTCCTTGCTATATCTGCGGCACCCCGGTGGCAGAAAAAGTCATGGAGGGACGCAACCTATTTTGGTGCCCGACCTGCCAACCGGCACCTTAAAGGCCTATCCTGGCGGTCATGCGACATGCCTATAGCGTTGCCGCCGTCCGCGCGGCAGAGCGTTCCCTTCTAGCCCAGCAGAACTTTGACGATGAGCTCATGCGCCTAGCCGCACGAGGCGTAGCAGCCACGGCCACAAGCATGCTCGACTCTGGACGGCACGTAACTATCCTTGCCGGACCAGGCGGCAACGGCGGCGATGGCCTCTATGCTGGCGCTTTCCTGGCAGAAGAGGGCTACTCAGTGGCGGCCATTCTCGCAGCGGATAGCGCCCACGAACCCGCACTAGAGGCATTTACCACGGCCGGCGGAACCATTGCGCACGGCCTAGGAGACGCCGATCTGCTTATCGACGCCGTCGCCGGCCTCGCCTCCACCCGCGGCCTTTCCGGTGCCCCGCTGAGGGCCTATACCGAGGCCAAGAAGTGTGGGGTCCCGGTATTATCGGTGGACATTCCTTCGGGCATTAACGCCGATACCGGCGTGGCCGCAGCCGATGCCGTAGAGGCAGACGTGACCATTAGCTTTGGCTGGGCCCGTGCCGGACATATCTTTGCCCCGGAATGCGGTGCGGTGGTGCTCTGCGATCTGCTCCTGCCCGGCGCCCCGCGCTCCTTTGCAGAAGAGCTTTCCGCTGCCGCGGAGCCAGTGGGCTTTATCGCCAATGAACCCACTATCACCTTGCCCTACCAGTGGCCGACTGAGCCGGTGCTTTCGGGGGAACAAGGCCTGGTCACCGCCCCGAAGCCGGTGGGCTGCACGGGGCCAATTCTGGATCCGACACCGGGGGCGACAAGCACCAAGTACACCGGCGGAGTGACCGCAGTATGTGCTGGCAGCAGTGCTTTTCCCGGCGCGGGCATCCTCGCCGCCACGGGCGCGGTGCGCGCCACGCCGTCCATGGTTCGCGTCGTAGGCAATGACTCCGTGGTCACGAGCCTGCCGGAGGTAGTGCCCCATGCCAGTGCCCAAGAAAAGGTCCACGCCCAAGCCTGGGTCGTAGGTCCAGGGCGCGGCACCGGACCGGAGGCGGCCGCGGAATTGCGCGCCGTGCTAGAACGCGGGCTGCCCACCATTATCGACGCCGATGCGCTGACCGTGCTCTCGACCGACGGCGATCTACGCGAACTCGTGCGCGATCATCCCTGCGCCGTCCTGACCCCGCATGCCGGGGAGTTTGAGCGGCTCTACGCGGCAACTCTCGACCGCGAACGTGATCTTTCGGAAGGCCTTGGGGTGCGCCTGCGGGAGCTTTCCGATGCGCTCGACTGCTTCATCCTGCACAAGGGCCGGATCACCACGGTCACGGCCCCAGGCCAGAAAATTTATGGCATGAACGCTGGGCACTCCTACGCGGCCACCGCCGGCTCAGGTGACGTACTCTCTGGCATCCTCGGAGCCACGCTCGCGCAACTGGATGCCGCCGAGGCGGATGCGGAGGCGATCATTATGGAAATCCTGCACGCCGCGGCCATCCACCAACACGCGGCGGCCATTGCCGCCCACACCCCGGACGGCTTTGGCCTGTGCTCCGCCTCCCAGATTGCCGCATCCGTGCCACAGGCAATTGCCCGGCTACTCCTCATGCAGCGCTAGCTGAGCGCAGTGACCTTCTCCTGCTCGGAGACGTGGCCATCCTTGACCTCCACCACGCGGTCAGCGAAGTTCAGCAGGGAGCGGTCGTGGGTCACCAGCACGGTGGCGGTGTTCATCTCCTGGGTGACATCGCGCAAGAGGCGGATGATCTCCTGCGAAAGGTGGGAATCAAGCGCAGAGGTAGGCTCATCCGCCAAGAGCAGGTCCGGTTGCTCCATGAGCGCTCGGGCGATATTGACGCGCTGGCGCTGGCCACCGGACAACTGGCCCATGCGGCGATTGCCCATCCCGGCCAGGCCAACAAACTCCAATAACTCATCGGCGCGCTGTGGCCGCAGCTTGCGGCCAGCGATATGGTCCATGATCACCAATTGGTCGCGCACATTGAGCGAGGACAGCAGGTTGGCCTGCTGAAAATGATGGAGCGGGTACCGTCCACGTGCACGGACCCGGAGTCTGGGGTGATGAGGCCAGCGGCTACGGACAGCAGCGTGGACTTGCCGGACCCTGACTCACCCACGATGGCGGTAAGGGTAGTGGATTCGGCGATGAGGGAAGCGTCGGCAAGCGCGGTGGTCGTAGTCTCACCGTCCTGGTAGGTCACGGTGGCGTTGCGGATATCAAGAATGGTGGACATATTATGCATTTCCTCCAAGGGCATCGAGTGGGTTGGCTTTAGCTACGCGGCGGGTAGCAATAAGGGCACCGGCCATACCGAGGGCCCAGATGCCAACCGCGGGAACGGCGATGGTGCGCAGGGAAACATCAAAGGGCACGGTGCCGGAAGCAAGCGCGCCGAGCACCCAACCAACGACGGCGCCCGCAATAGTGCCGGCGGCCAAGATGATGGCGGCCTGTGCCAGGGCATCGCGCAAGAGGTAACGCACGGTGGCGCCGAGCGCGCGCAGGATGGACAGGTCGCGGGTGCGCTGGATGGTCCATACAGTCAGGAAAGCGACGGTGACCAGCGCGGAGATGCCGTACAGGAAACCCTGCATGGTAAGCAGCGAGCCGCGCTCAGACTGATAGGACGCCAGGCCAGAGAAGGACTTGGAGACCTTCACGGAGCCTGGAACCTCGTACTTATACAGCGCTGCGGTGCCGATCACGCCTTCTGGCGCATGGCTAATCTGTTGCCAGGACTCGGTGGAGGCCCACACCACCTCGGAGTGGGAGTACATGGTCTCTGGGACGGTGCCCTCCACCGAAAAATCAGCGCCACCTAGGGTGACGGTATCGGCCGCGTCGATGGACTCTGGCAGGAGCACGCCCTGCTCCGGGATGGTCTTATCGGTACCCGGAACCTGGGTGCCGGCCGGCAGGCTGAGGACGGCAACGCCGCCGTGCCCCTCCAGCTTGGTCTGCGCTACGCCGAGCGGAATTCCGTCGCTGGCGATATCGCCGGCGTGCATCTCGGATTCGCTGAAGGAGGGGTCCTCGGTGGAAAAGGAGATATATGGGTATTCCTTTTCTAGGGACTCCAAGGCGGAAGTATTTTGCTTGGACAGGCCCTCCGTCAAGCCGGAGAGCATCACGAGCAAAAGGGTAATGAGCGCAACCGTGCCGCCGATGAGCGCGAAACGGCCGCGCGCTGTGGTGATTTCTCTGATTGCTAGGAACATACTTCTATATTCGCTTTATGCAGGTCAGAAGTAATCGGCCAGCTCGCTGAACCTCCACTCAACCAAGTGGTTGATTCACGGTCCACCCGTACGCGGATATCCTGGGTGGTTGTGTTTAAAGGACAGAAATTATGGGTCTATGGCCTGCACGCCATGTTCGCGTTTCTGCTGGTCTTCGGCGTGGCGCGCGCCTATGTGGATGACCGGCTCGATGCCCGGGTGATCGCCTTAGCCATCGCCCTCGCCGTGGTCTATGCCGCACAGCGTTGGCTGCCCACATGGTTATGGCTGGGTGGGCTATGCCTGCTGTGGCTGGGCCTGATGGTGCATGCGCAGGATTTCATGTGGCTGGAATTCCCGCTCATTTTTGTCTTTCTGCGTGCCCTGCCCACCGTGCCTGGGTTGGTCTCCATCGCCGTGCTATGGGCAGCAGCGGCATTCATTCCCGCCTGGCTGCACCCCGAGGGCTGGTCCATCGCTGCGGCCGTGGGGCCGCTTATCGGTACCGCCTTTGCAGCCACGGTCTTTTTCATCCAGCGGCGCCTGCAGGCAGAGGCGGCGCACCACAGGGACATAGCCAAGCAGCTGCGCGAAACCCAAGCCGAACTGGCCGCCAGCGAGCACCAAGCCGGCCGGCTAGAGGAGCGCGAGCGCCTCTCTCGCGAGATCCATGACACCGTCGCGCAAGGCCTCAGCTCCATCTTGTTGCTCTCCCGTGCGGCCCGCGGCACCGATGATCCCCGCACCAAAGAAGAGCAGCTGGCGGTCATCGAGGACGTCGCGAGCGAAAACCTGGCCGAGGCCCGCCGCTTCGTCCGCGAACTCGCCGGCCCCGATGAGCGGCTGGAAACCCAGCTCACCTCCCTGCTGTCCCAGATGCGCAGCCGTGTGAAAGCCTTGGGGAAAGAGACCACCTTTGAGCTGGTGGTTTCCGGCAGCGGCAAGGTGCCCGAACACATCAAAGAGGTCATCGTGCGCGCCGCGCAAGAGGGCCTGAATAACGTCATTAAACACGCCTACGCCTCGCGCACCGTGGTCACGCTCGGTCTCTTCGAGGATGCGGTGACCTTGGACGTCGTTGATAATGGACGCGGACTATCCGCCTCCCCTCGCCCCAGTGGCAGGGATCATGGTTTCGGGCTTACCGGCCTCCGCGGCCGCGTGGAAGCTGTGGGCGGCACCATGAACCTGGAATCCGGCGAAGGTACCGCCCTGGCCGTCCGTATCCCGCTGAAGGAGAAAAGCAATGGTTAATGTCATGCTGATTGATGATCATCCAGTGGTCCGCGCCGGCCTGCGTGCCATCCTCAATACCTTCTCCGATGTCGAGGTAGTCATGGAAGGCTCTACCGGCGCGGATGTGGATAAGCTCTTTACTGACAACGCCCCGCAGGTAGACGCCGTGGTCTGCGATATCCAGATGCCCGGCATGGATGGCATCGCGGCCACCAAGCGCGTGGTGGAGGCCGGCGGCCCACCGGTACTCATCCTCACCACCTATGACACGCAGGCCGATATCCTTGCCGCCGTAGAGGCCGGCGCGATGGGCTATCTGCTTAAAGATTCCCCCGAGCAGGCGCTGCACAAGGCCGTACTCAATACCGCCGCGCACCGCCGCACCTTGGCACCGGAGGTAGTAGACCTCTTAGCCCAGCGCGTGGGCCGGCCGCACGAATCGCTGTCCGCCCGCGAGCTAGAAATCCTCCGGGCGTTGTCTACCGGTTCCTCCAATAAGGAGCTGGCCAAGCAACTCTTCATCTCTGAGGCCACGGTCAAGACCCACCTCATCCACATCTTCCAGAAGTTGGGCGTGGAAACTCGCACCGCCGCGGTGACCGTGGCGCGGGAGAGGAAGCTCATCTAATGCTGGACTGCATAGTCATCGGCGCTGGCCAGGCAGGCCTTGCGGTGGGTTATTACCTGCGCAAGAAAGGCCTGGATTTTGTCATTCTAGACGCTGAGCCCGGCCCCGGCGCGGCCTGGCGCCATACCTGGCCCTCGCTCACGCTCTTTAGCAATTCCGCCTCCTCCAACCTGCCGGGATGGCCCATGCCCCACCACGAGGGCTTTCCGCCGGCCAGCCACGTTATTGATTACTTTGCGCGTTATGAGAAGCGCTATGAACTGCCCATTCGCCGGCCGGTCACAGTGGATGAGGTAACCCATGACGGCGCGTGCTTCCACGTCTTTGCCGGTACAGAGCATCTGACAGCACGCACGGTCGTGGCGGCCACGGGCACGTGGTCCGCTCCCTTTATCCCCTACTACCCCGGTACTTTTGACGGGAGGCAATGGCATTCCGCCTTCTATCCAGGCCCCGCGGACTTCGCCGGATCTACCGTGGCGGTCGTCGGCGCGGCCAATTCCGGTGCCCAAATCGCGGCCGATCTCCTGCTCTCCGGTGTGGAAACCACCTGGTATACCCGCAACTCCCCGCGGTGGATGCCCGACGACGTTGACGGCCGAGTGCTCTTTCAGCGCAATCGCGCCCGCCTCAACGCCATGCTCCGCGGCGAACCAGACCCCGGCGCAGATACCAATTTGGGCGATATCGTAATGGTCCCACCGGTCCTACGCGCACGGGATTCCGGACTCTTGCAGGACACCCCCATGTTTTCTTCCCTCGATGAGGTCAACACAGACCACCTCATCTGGTGCACCGGTTTCCGGCCCGCCCTCCGGCCCATCCGTGGGCTCCTTGATGGCACCTCCCCCACCGTCGACGGCCTCTTCCTCGTGGGTTACGGCACGTGGACCGGACCCGGATCCGCAACCATTACCGGGGTAAGCCCCTTTGCCAAGCAGGCCGCGCACGATGTAGCTAATATATGTGACTAAAGCTATAGGTTTGTCCCAACTAATTCGACTACACTGCCTTCACACAAAGAGTGCGACACAATTTGGGAAAGCTGGTTTATGCATGTCTGCCTGGGATCTCTACGATGACCTCATCGATGCCATTCCCCGTGACATAGTGGTCTCCCGCGCCGCCCAAGGCCCGCGGTGGACCCGCGTATACACCGAAAGCCCTAGCTGCGGCATGGCCATGACCATGTCTGCCACCTCTCGCCCAGCCCAGATGCGCGCCGAGTACTCTGGGGTTCCTCTTCGCGCCATCGCCCAACTGGCCAAGAGCTGGAATTTTTCGGAGGCTTCCTTCGGCATGGCCGCGCTAAATTCCTACTACGCCACGCCTTCTGTAGCCGATGAGCATGGTTTTACGCTTGCCGACTCCCCCTGGCCCCACTTCTTTGATCCCTTCCGCAACGCCGTCGCGGGAACAAGGTCGCAGTCATTGGCCACTTCCCTTTTGCACCCAAGGCACTCAACCAGGCTGCGGATTTTTATATGTTGGAGCGCTCGCTCAATGAGGGCGACTATCCAGATTCCGCCGCCGAATACATCCTGCCCGAGTGCGATTATGTCTTTATTACCGGCTCTGCCTTTGTCAATAAAACCGCTCCCCGCCTGCTCGAGCTCTCCCGCGAGTCCTTCAATGTCGTCCTAGGCCCATCCACTCCCCTAGCCCCTGTACTGCTTGAACACTACGGCGTATCGCAAGTCACCGGCATGGTTCCGTCCAACCCCGCGGGGATGTTTGAGGGCCTAGAGAAGGGTGATTCCCTCGATATGTTCAACTTCGGACACCGAGTCACCCTAGGGCGCTAAACAATCACCCCGGCCAAGATTACGGCAGCGAGAGCACCCAGGCCCGCCGCCGCAGTCCAGCCGATGAAGCGCACAGCTCGCAGCTGTACCTTAAAACTGCTGCGGCTTACCAGGAACGCACCCAAGGATGCGCCGAGGGTATTGAAGACCAAGTCGTCTACGTCGCTAAATCCCAGCGAGAATACGTATTGGGTAATTTCGATACCTAGGCTGAGCGCCATTGCCAGAAGGATGGTTCCACCGAGGCCAAAGCGGATGCGCCGCGAATTGTGACCCATTACTACCAAGCACGCACCGAGCGGCATAAACAGCGCTATATTGCCAAAGGTATTGGTCCACGGACCCCACCACGGATGAGGGTTATTAAACCCATTAAACATCTGCAGATCGAGGCTGCGGCGTGCGTGCGCAGACGCATCAACCACACCGGGGATATCTATGAAGGGCTTGCCCACCGTAGCTACTGCGATAGCCACCATGACAACCACGCAGGCTACCGCTGCACTGCGCCACAGCGTGCGCTTAGCAGGCAGTCCACGCGCACCAATCTGGCGCGAGGTGCGGGCGGACATCGTGGTCATCGTCATGTCCTTCAAGTTAACAAGCGAGCCTGAAAAATCCCCGTGAGATTCGCTGTTAAATCACTGCATCACATTTAACGTACTATGGTGAGCATGAGCACTCTACTAGTTACTCGCAACGATGATAAATCCGTCACGACCTCCTTTGAAGAGGGAGAGTTCCTCGGCGAGGGCGACCTTACCGTCGATGTGTCTTATTCTTCGCTGAACTACAAAGACGCCATGGCAATTGCCGGCGATCGTGGTGTCATGCGCACCAGCCCGTTGGTTCCGGGCATCGACGTGGTCGGTACCGTTGCCGAGTCCAACGTGGAACGCCTCCCAGTTGGCACCTTGGTAGCTTCCTTCGGTGATGGCTTGGGCGAGTTCCGCCACGGTGGCTACACCCCGAAGCAGCGCGTGAATTCCCAGGCAACCGTCGCCCTGCCCGCGGACTTCACCGCAGAGCAGGCGGCCGCTGTTGGCACCGCGGGCTACACTGCCGCCCTATGCGTTAATTCTCTGCGCGGGCTACCCGATGGTCCAGTTTTGGTCACCGGCGCCACCGGTGGCGTAGGCTCCATCGCTGTGAACCTCCTCTCCAATGCTGGCTACGAGGTTCACGCGATGACCGGCCGCCCGGATGACTACTCCCAGTACCTCCACGAGCTAGGCGCCCACACCATTGTGGACCGCGCCGAATTTACTGAGGCCGGAAAACCCTTGCAGAAGGCAACGTATGCCGGTGCGGTTGATACCTCCGGCTCCCACGTCCTAGCCAATGTATTGGCCCGTACCGTGTGGGGCGGCACCGTCGCCTCCACCGGTATGGCCGCCGGCCCAGACCTGCCCACCACCGTCTTGCCGTTCATTCTGCGCAATGTGCACCTCGCCGGCGTTAACTCTGTCGACGCCCCGCTCCACTACCGTCAGAACGCATGGCAGCTGCTCGCACGCAAGCTGGACCGGTCCATCCTTGAGTCCCTGACCAATACGATTCCGTTGTCGGACGTTGTCAAGGAATCCAAGTCCCTCCTCGAGGGCACCCACCACGGACGCACCGTTCTTAAGATTTCCTAGGTCCCGCCTAGCCAATCTTCTAAGGCGCCCGCCGTTATAGCGGGTGCCTTTTTACATGCACCGGTCGGCGCGGACAGCTAGCTTTCCGGCGTCCCCTCTTTAACTACCGCGCGTAGCAATGTGCGGGAAATCCTGCCCAAGGTTTGTAGGTCTTCGTCACTAAGGGTGCCCACCACGATCTCTTCGACTGTGGCAGTATGTCGCACGATCGCTGCGTTGAAAGCAGCACTTCCCCTTTCCGTCACAGTGACTTCAACTGCACGGGTTCCTAACTCCGGCGCCTCGCGCCTGGAAACCAATTTTCGGGACTCCATGCGCACTAACTGCCGATGCAACCGCGACTTCTCCCACCGAAGCTCCGCCGCCAATTCATGCGGGCGTGTAGAAATCTGGCGCCGACGATTCAGCACGGCCAACACCGCGTAATCTGCCTCGCTCAATCTAGAGCCACTCTGCAGCTCCCCAGAAAGACGTGCGCGGAGCGCTTCTTGCATGGCAACAAAGTCACCCCACGCCGCACTCTGATCCACGCGCATCGCATTCCTCCTTTGGTTCTCCTTCTATCAACAGTCTATACTGCAGAGTTGATCTAGCAACTCATAGGCTTGCCAGGAGTTGATACACCAACTCCCACTACTGCACAGAGTTGTGGATCTACGAGAACCACATTTTCACAAACCCATACCTTTGCTACCAAAAGAACTTTAATGTTCTTTTTGAATACCTATCTACTGAACCCCACCATTGTTTGAGTAGGCATGTTCTTGACCTAACAATTAAATAGTGAAGTAAATACTCGCGGCAAAGATGCGAGTGCGAACGCAATGACCGCTCCGGCAGAGAAGACCGCCGCGTTTAGAATGGCAAGCATGGATAAGCTATTTAGCACGTGCGGTTTCGACTTCGCGGATATGAAAGAACTCATTGCGGAGCTACCTAACAACCACGACATGTGGGAGGCGCCCGGATTTGATCGAGTGCTATTCCACGCCGACCCATCTGGCATGGCGGTTACAGCGATGGAATACGAAGGAGAGTGGGCCGCAGTTCCTTCCTACCGGGGTGGGGAAGAGGCACGGGCACGATATATCGCGCAACACCCTATATCGGCATTGTGGAAACTGGTGATCTACAGTTCGCGGGGCTGGCGGATGCGCCCTTCGCCCTGCCGGCAGGGAACCCAGTCGGAGGAGAAAAGCTCCAGGGACAGGTGCGGCCGGCAGTTGTGGCTTTGAAATACCAGGTAGGGAAGCCGGAAGAGATTTCCTTGACTTCGCCCGCTACCGAGCGCTTCTACCGGAACTTCAAGCCCAGCATGCTTAACCCGCAGGTAGAGGTAGCGGGGACTATCGGGGGCGTCGCCAAGCACAGCACTGAGCTGGGCATGGGGGAGTTTTGGGTATGCGACCTCGACGGTCTCCCGCTTATCGTGAACGAGAAGCTGGAGGTCGGCCAGGGGATCCGGGCGCACGGCATTGCGCTGTGCGCCACGGAATTTTGGGACGAGTAACTACTTGACCACGAGGTTGACCATCCGGCCAGGGACGTAGATCTTCTTGACTACGTTCTTACCGTTGATCAGCTCGGCAATCTTCGCGTCAGCGAGGGCAACGTCAAAGACCGCGTCCTGGTCCGCATCAGCGGCCACGTTGATGCGGGCCTTGACCTTGCCATTGATCTGAACCGGCACCTCGATTTCATCGTCTACCAGGTATTTTTCCTCAAAAGTGGGGAAGGACTGATAGGTGATGGTCTCGTCATGGCCGAAGCGCTGCCACAGTTCCTCCGCGATATGCGGGGCAATGGGGGAGACCAACTGTGCGATCGGCTCCACGGCGGCGCGCGGGGCCTCGGTGCGGTAGGTCTTGGTCAGGTAGTTGACGTACTCGATAAGCTTGGCCACCACGGTATTGAGCCGCAGGTTCTCGTAATCATCGCGCACGCCTGCGATGGTGCGGTGGAGCTGCTTGAGGTCATCCTCGCTCAAGGCGGCGTCGGTAGTGGCCAGCTCGCCGGTGTCCTCGTTGACGGCTAGGCGCCACAGGCGCTGCAAGAAGCGCTGGGAGCCTACGACGTCCTTGGTAGCCCACGGGCGAGACGTATCCAGAGGACCCATGGACATCTCGTAAACGCGCAGGGTATCGGCACCGAAGTCGCGGCAAATATCGTCCGGAGCCACGGCATTCTTGAGGGACTTGCCCATCTTGCCGTACTCCTGATTGACCTCTTCGCCGTTGTAGTAGAATTTGCCGTCCTTTTCCTCTACTTCAGCGGCTGGAACGTACACGCCGCGGGAATCCGTGTAGGCATAGGCCTGGATATAGCCCTGGTTGTACAGGCGGCGGTAAGGCTCTTGGGAGCTAACAAAGCCCAGGTCAAAGAGCACCTTATGCCAGAAACGGGAGTAAAGCAGGTGCAGCACAGCGTGCTCGACGCCGCCGACATAGAGGTCCACGCCGCCCGGGTCCTGCGGGCCATGCTGCTCCGGACGCGGGCCAGTCCAGTAGCGCTCGTTCTCGATATCGCAGAATGCCTCATCATTGCGGGGATCGATATAGCGCAGCTGGTACCAAGAAGAACCCGCCCACTGCGGCATAACATTGGTATCGCGGAAATAGGTCTGTGGACCGTCGCCCAGATCCAGCTCGACCTCGACCCAGTCGCGCACCTTTGCCAGCGGTGGTTGTGGTTCGGAGTCCTTGTCCTCTGGATCAAAGGAAACGGGCTTATAATCTTCTACCTCTGGCAGCTCTACCGGCAGCATGGATTCCGGCAGGGCGTGGGCGAAGCCATCCTTGTCGTAGACGATGGGGAAGGGCTCGCCCCAGTAACGCTGGCGGGCGAAGAGCCAATCGCGCAGTTTGTACTGCACCTTTTCGCGGCCGGAGCCGTCCTTTTCCAGCCACTCGATGGCCGCAGCAATGGCCTCAGCCTTGTTCAGGCCGTTGAGGTCCAGGCCCTTGTCGTTGGAGGAATTAACCAGCGCGCCGTCCTCGGTCCAGGCTTCTTCCTCCACGTTTCCGCCAGAGACAACCTCCGTAATTGGTAGGCCGAAAGCCTGGGCAAACTCGTAGTCACGGGTGTCATGCGCCGGAACTGCCATGATGGCGCCAGTGCCGTAGCCGGTCAGCACATAGTCCGCGATGAAGATCGGGACCTTCTTGCCAGAGACCGGGTTGGTGGCATAAGTACCCAGGAATACGCCGGTCTTTTCCTTGTTCTCCTGGCGCTCCAGATCGGACTTGGCGGCAATATCGGTGCGGTAGGACTCCACGGCCTCCTTCGGATCATCGTGGCCATAGGTCCAACGCTCATCCACGTCATCGTCATAAGGGATGGGGGAGAGGAGGGCGTCGACAAGCTCATGCTCTGGGGCTAGGACCACGTACTCGGCGCCGAAGAGGGTATCCGGGCGGGTGGTAAAGACCTCGATCTCGTAGCCCTCAGCAGGGAAGGAGACCTCTGCGCCGCGGGAACGGCCGATCCAATTGCGCTGCATGGACTTGACCTTGTCCGGCCAATCCAAAAGCTCCAGATCATCCAGCAAGCGATCGGAGTAGGCGGTAATGCGCATCATCCACTGCGAGAGGTTCTTACGGTAGACCGGGAAATTTCCGCGCTCGGACTTACCCTCAGCGGTGACCTCCTCGTTTGCCAGCACAGTACCCAAGCCTGGGCACCAGTTCACCGTGGAATTAGACAGGTAGACCAAGCGGAATTCGTCGATAGCCGCGGCCTTTTCCTCTTCGGTGAGGTCCTCGTAGTAGCGACCGTCCTTGGTGGTGCGCTTATTGGCCTCTAGTTGCTTGATGAGCTCTGCAATCGGGCGCGCCTTCTGCTGCTCCTCATCGAACCAAGAGTTATAAATCTGCAGGAAGATCCACTGCGTCCACTTGAAGAACTCCGGATCGGTTGATTCCACGGAGCGGCGCGGATCGTGACCCAAGCCCAACATACCCAGCTGGCGGCGCATGTTTTCAATATTCGCCTCGGTAGTGGTGCGCGGGTGGGTACCGGTCTGGATGGCGTACTGCTCGGCCGGCAGGCCGAAGGCATCGTAGCCCAAGGTATGCAGCACGTTCTTGCCCAGCATGCGGTTATAGCGGGCGTAAGTATCGGTGGCGATATATCCCAGTGGGTGTCCCACGTGCAGGCCCGCACCGGAAGGGTAGGGGAACATATCCTGCACATTGAGCTTTTCCTTAGGCAACTCGCCCGCATCGGTGGCGAGCTCGCCTACCGGGTTCGGGGCATTAAAGGTGCCATTGTCTTTCCAGTACTGCTGCCAGGTCTTCTCGATCTGGTTCGCCAGCTCCGGGGTATAGCGGTACGAAGTGGAATCGCTCTGGGTAGTCATAATCACACAGTGTAATAGCCGCATCCCGGCGCGGGGTAGTTCGCTACGCTTTCCGCGTTCTGCAGGGCACGCACATGCAAAATCCCCGCCGTATTCTCCCCCGGTTTTCGCGTCATTTCCGCCGCTCGCAGCCAAAATGCAGATCTGCATGAAAATGATCTAGGCTGGGGTAAATGAGCCAGGAGAAGTTTCGCAGCCAGCTATCATCTTTTGCAGACGCAGCGGTATTTCAGGGGATCCCGCACCTGCGCCTCTCCCCAGCTACCCACACTCTGGAGCTGTACCTACCGGCCGTAACCGCAGGTTATGAGCCAGAAGATCCCCAGTGGACCGTGACCGCACAGCTGCTCGATGGCAGCGAGGACACCCGCAAGTTCTACTATGTGGAGGGCGAGGAGCCCGGCTTGTGGATCAGCATGCCGCGTGCCTTTAGCCACCTCAGCGTCTCCTTTGAGGAGCACACTGTGGAATTCGCCGGCGTGGCCAATGGCGGCCTGCTGTTGGATTCCACCCATCGCCCAATCGATACCACCACCGCGGTGGCCAAGGGCTCTTATACCTTCATCGCTCCCGCTGGCACGGAGCTCGCCAAGGCCAAGGTCAGCGAGGCCCGTCCCCACGGTGCATGGGAGGGCTGGACTATCGCCCCGGTCGAGGTCAGCCAGTCTTTCACCGTGGAGGTCCCGCGCCAAGAATCCGCAACCATCAAGGTCTCCGGCAGCCCTGATTTTGCTTGGGACATGGCCGTAAAGACGCTACCCAATGCCCATGGCCTAGATGGCGAACTGGTCTATACCCAGTCCCCGCGGATCATCGCCAATACGGATCTCAGCATGGAGCTGACCTATGTCCCCATTGGTGGGGAAGAGGAGGCCGTGCTGGAGGATGAACTACCGGAGGGCATCCACGAGGTGCTCCCCGCAGACGCCTTCGAGGATCCCTGGGTAGGCCGCTACCGCTTCACCCTGTACAAGGACGAGGAACTGGTGGATATCCAGTACCTCAACTTTGCGGAGTCGCTGCACATGCGTGCCAAGAACGAGGGTCCGCGCGGCACCAACTTCCGCTTTATCGACGCCCTGGGCAACCTTTCGCCGTTTAGCTATGCCTTGGCTTCTGCGCCGGGCAAGGCTATCCAGATGGAAAAGGGCCAGCGCGTCTTTGGCGAAGACGAAAGCGTGCGCGAGGAGACCGTCGGCAGTGAAGCCGGCTATGAGCTGACCTTCCAGGTGGAGCCGGCGACGATTCGCACCCGCGTCAAACGTACCGCGGCCGAGCCCGTGGATTACCTGGATAAGCAGGTCATCCTGGCGGACCAGCTCGATGCCGATGCACTTTTTACCATCCACTCACCGGAGCCACTGCCGCTGGCAAAGTTCGTGGTTATTGATAAGAACCAGAAGATTAGGGACGTTGTCACCGCCAATGGCTCTACGGAGGCCGCCACCAGCCTGTCCGTGCCTAACCGCGCGCTGAAGTCGGCGCTGACGAAGAAGACATCGCTGGAGCTCTACCTCCTGTGGTCCACGTTGTCCTATGAGGAATACCTCGAAGGATTGCCGGAAAAGGAGCGCGCAGCGCACCAAAAGCGCAGCTTTGAGCGTCGCGTCATGGAATATGAGGCCACCGCGGCCAGCGACCTCATTTATGCCGCCATCGCCACCGTGCGCAAGGCACCGTTGGTCGCCCGCGCAACCATTGAGGACGGCATCCTCGTCCCCGAGCAGGCGCATGAAGAGGAGGTAGAGCTGCTGGCTTGGGCGTGGCCGCTGGGCAATCCTGCGGGCGAGCCGCAACCGCTAGAGCCCACGGAGGAAGGCTTTGAGCTGCCCGAGGAGCTGCTGAACGCCGGCCACCTCATCGTGGACTTCCGCGAGGATGAGCCGGCCAGCGACTTGGCCGCACCGCAGTACCCGCCGGCTAGCGCCCTCATCATCTTCCAGGACGGCGAAACCGAAAACACCGAGGGTATGTGGCCCACTTACGCGGCTATGCGCCGCCTAGCCCCCAAGGCCAAGGAAACCTTCGAGGGAATCATCAAGGAGATTGAGGCGGATCCGCGCGCCAGCATGGATGCCCTTATGGCCGCAGACTTTGAGCCGGGGCAGCGCATGCGCGCCTTTGTCCGCACCGGCTTGGTCTCCCGCACCTTCCGCCGCGAGGAGCCGGCCGCCGAGCCTTCCTCACTCTTGGCCGCGCTTGCCGACGCCGCCTATGACTACGTCGAAGCCCACGGCTCCGCCTCCCTCGCGCGCGTGCCGTCCACCGGCGTCGACGATGTCACCCGCCCCATGCTGCTGATGAGTGCAACGGGCGAGGCACCTACGCCAGCAATGGACGGCGACCAGCTCTGCGATGATGCCCACCGCATCGCCGCACTGCGCGAGTGCTTTGCCAATGACCTTGCGCTCACCCGCCTGGGCACCATTTCTAACCTGCGTAGCACCGCAATGCAGCTGCGGGTGACGCTGCAACAGCTGGGTGTCGATAAGTCCGTCCTGCATACCCTGCTCGCGCTGGACGCCTTTGGCGATGGCAATTCGGAGCTCGGCGATTCCGCCTGGATGCCGTTTATTTCCTATGTCTTTGCCATCACGGCGCGCGGCGTGGCCAATGGCAAGCTGGCGGACCCTGCTTTCGCCGCCACGCTTGACGACGCCCTCCCACAGCTCGCCGAGGCCGTCTCCCTCGCCCCGCAGCTGTTCTACCGCGATATTCTCACCGCGGAGGCGCTCACGCTCAGCTAGGGTGACAGGCATGCAGGTCATCTCTACCAATGTCGCCGTCCGCCGGCCGGACCCGAGCGGGCGGCATGAGTTCTCGGGCATCGACAAGCAGCCGCAAGACTTTATCGATCTGGCGGCACCCGGACCCCATTACGGCGATGGGTCTGGCGTGCGCGGCGATATAATCGGTGACACCCAACATCACGGCGGCAACGATAAGGCCGTCTACGCTTACTCCCGCGAGGAACTGGATTACTGGCAATCTGAACTTTCCCGCCCGCTGGCCTCTGGGGGCTTTGGCGAAAATCTCACCACGCAGGGCATCGATCTGTCTGCTCTGCTCATCAATCAGCGCGTGTGCATCGGCACCGCCGTGCTTGAGGTATCCGTGCCCCGCCAACCGTGTGCCACCTTCGCCGGCTGGTTAGGGGAGCGCGGCTGGCTCAAGCGCTGGACCGCGCGTGGCGACTGCGGCACCTACCTGCGCATCATGTCCCCCGGCCGCATTCGCCCCGGCGACGCCATTGAGCTGGACACCCCACCCAGCCACGGCATCACTATGCGCATGGCCTTTGCCGCCAAGATGGGCGACCGCGCCCTTGCCCGGCGCGTTGTAGATGCTGGCTGCCTGCCCACTCACCAACAGAACTCGCTTCGCACCTAGTTACACAAGGGCTCATAGTCCGCCGAACCGCTCCACCTTGAACGTTCCCCATCACTATTGGCACTGCTCGAAAGGTATCGCTTTGCCGCGTCCTCATGTCGAGCTCATCAATGTCCCGTTGTTCCGCCCGCACTCGATGAGCCCAAACATCCAGTAGGCAACGGGACCGCTAATTAGCACATCCATGCTCAGCGGGTCTCGACGCATACTCTACTTCCGGAACCGCAGGCTGTGTCAGGGCCTCTAGCTTACCGGCTAGGCCAGCACCCTCTTCTTGCCCGGAGTGCGCGCAAAACAAAAGCACGCCAGCGCTTAGCGCTGGCGTGCTTTTCATGCCGAGTGCGAAGGAGGGGCAGTGGCTGTGTTACTTGCCCGCTTCAAAGCTCAGATGGTGCCCCTTCGCCTTAGGGAAGCGGCCGTGCACGAAGAAGTAGTAGATAGCGGCGATGACCACGAGACCCGCGAGAATGAGATACATCGTGTCAAAGCCCGTTGCCCCAACAATGGGGCCCAGGCCGAACGGGGCCAGGCCAATACCGAGGTCCATGAGCAGGAACATGGTGGAGATACCGGCGCCCATCTGCGCGGCAGGAACCGAGCGCACGGAGATGGCTTGGCAGGCGGGGCTGAGGGTGCCGAAGCCCAAACCGGTGCAGGCGCCCGCGACCACCAGCATGACGTCATTGGTGGGGAAACCCATGATCAGCAGGGCCACGACAAAGGCGGCCAAGCCGAGATACATCACGGCATTATCACCCTTATGGTCCTGGATACGGCCCAAGACGAAGCGCATGATGAGCATCGTGACCGCATAGCCGATAAAGAAAAGCCCTGCGCCGGTGGCCAGGTCTTCCTTGCGGGCGTAGGCGTTGAGGTAGGTCACCACGCCGGAGTAGGCGATGCCGACTAGGAGCATGAATAGACCGATGGGCACCACGTTGGGGTGCACGGCATTGCGCAACTTAAAGGCCGGCTTTTCGGAGGAAACCTCGGCCGGATAGCGCAGCACCAAGGCCAGGATCAAGGAAACAATATTTGCACCAAGGGCGACAGCAAAAAGCGTGGTGTAGCCGATGTTATTAGCCAATAACAGGCCGATAGCTGGACCAAACGCGGTTGCAAGGGTAGTGCCCAGGGCGAAGTATCCGGTGCCTTCCGCACGGCGTTCATGTGGGATAACGGACTGCGCCACCGCCATGAGTGCCGTGGAGGTCAAGGCATAGCCCGCGCCGTGCACCATTCGCACGATAATCAACACCGCAACATTATGCGCAAAAAAGTACGCCACAGCTACAACTGTGACGAAGGCCAGGGAAGTCAAGGCCGCCTTCTTGTGGCCCACGCGGTCCACGATCCAGCCGGAGAACACGCGCATGCACGTCGCGCCCAGAACAAAGGCACTGGAGGCGAAACCACCGACGGTATCCGATGCCTCGAAGCTCTCTACCGCGTAGAGGGCCATGGTGGTTACAGACAGGTAAAAGACCAAGAACTGACAAAAATTAGCCACCCACGCGAGGACAAACGTAGGCGTAATCAGCTGCGGTTTAGCCGCTGCAGATTCCGTAGGCGTCATATACTCACTCCAAATAACAAAAAGAAAATTCCCTCTCCACGCGCTGGCCATAAGGCCACGCATCGCAGACGAAGGAAATAGAAATTGAATTATACGGAGAGGCACTATACGCCCCGCAGGCTGCAAAGGTTAATCAAAAGCCCTTACAGGCTCTTATCAAAGCCGCCCCCGTTTCGGCGGCTACCGGCAAATTGCCAGGCCTTGAACTGGCAAAATGCTACCCACTGGGCAGGTAGCACAGATTCGTGCACGCTTAGGAGACGCTGGTCAGGAGATTTGCATAAATAGCTTGAGCCGGGTCGCGCACAGGGGACCCGGCTGGTTTCTCCCGCCTTGTAAAGCGCTCAAACCTTTAGGCCCCGGTATAAGGATCACGGATACCCAAGTACTGCACCGCGGTATATTCTTCAATACCTTCGGCGCCGCCTTCGCGTCCTAAACCAGATTGCTTGACACCGCCGAATGGGGCAGCGGCATTAGAGATGACACCGGCATTGAATCCCATCAAGCCAAACTCGAGGCCGTCGGCAACGCGCCAGAGGCGATCGGAATCCTCCGTATATACATAGGAGGCAAGTCCGTACTCCGTATCGTTCGCAATCGCTAACGCTTCCGATTCGTCCTTGAAGGTAAGGATGGGCGCAATCGGTCCAAAAATTTCTTCCTGAGCCACGCGAGTTTCACGTGAAACATTACTCAGGATAGTGGGCGCATAGAAGTGGCCCGCGCCCTCGCCGCGGGTGCCACCGGTGACAACGGTCGCGCCCTTGTCCACCGCATCCTCAACCAGGGCTGCAATATTGTCGAGGGCCTTAGCCTCAATCAACGGACCACACGTCACGCCTTCGTCCATGCCATTGCCAACGACAAGCTTCTCAAACTCTGTTGCCAGCTTCTGCGTAAACTGCTCTGCCACGGACTCGTGCACCAAGAAGCGGTTGGCCGCGGTGCAGGCCTCGCCGATATTGCGCATCTTGGCGCCCATAGCTCCCGCAACCGCTTGGTCAATATCCGCATCCTCGAAAACAATGAACGGTGCATTACCGCCTAACTCCATAGAGGTGCGCAAGACATTGTCCGCAGCACCCTTCAGGAGGGTTTTGCCCACTGGAGTAGAACCGGTGAAGGAGAGCTTGCGCAAGCGGGCGTCGGCAAGCAAGGGCCCTGAAATGGCCGAAGCGGAGCTGCCAGAGACAACATTGAGCACGCCTTGCGGCAGGCCGGCATCGAGCATGGTTTGCGCGAAGTACTGCGCGGTGAGCGGCGTCAGCTTGGCTGGCTTCAGGACCATGGTGCAGCCTGCTGCAACGGCCGGGGCAACCTTTCGGGTGACCATGGCGAGGGGGAAGTTCCACGGAGTAATCAATAGGCACGGACCCACGGGCTTGCGGCGAGTAACCATGCGCAAGGTGCCTTCCGGGACAGGGGAGTAGCGGCCATAATCACGCGTGGCTTCTTCACTAAACCACCGCAAATATTCCGCACCATAGGTGACCTCGCCTTGCGACTCGGCAAAGGGCTTTCCCATTTCAAGGGTCATCAGGGTAGCGAACTCATCGGCGCGCTCGTGTACCAACTCAAAGGCGCGGCGGAGAATATCTGCGCGCTCGCGCGGGGTGGTGTGCGCCCACTCATCTTGGGCCGCACAGGCAGCATCGAGGGCAGCCACCGCATCATTAGAATTCGCCGAGGACAGCGTGGCGATCGTCGCGCCCCTCGCCGGATTTTCTACATTAAAGGTCTCGCCGGAAGACGCGTCGCGCCACTGTCCGTCAATCAAAAGCTGAGTGGGGACCTTCGCTAGTAGTTCCTTCTGGTCGATACTCATATTGATCACCTTTCTCCATTACGTGGATGCACCCCACAGTACGCGATTCCTTAGCTGGCTTTCTTGGTCCCGTGCCTAGCACAAACGCATAGGGGGGTGTTCCTATATAGGTTGTCAACTCCGCGGGTGGGCTTGTTGGGGGTGTGAAGGGTTTCTGCTTCACGTTGTGGATGTTGTTTTCGGGCATCTTGAGGAGCCGATTGGGCTTGCTGCTCAATCGGCTTGAGGTGCGGTTCTGTTGGTTCTAGGCTGCTGCGGCCTCCCGGACTGTAGAGATGTCTCGGTAGAGCTCGCCGCTTCGCATCATGGCGAAGAGAACGTTTAGGCGTCGGCGTGCGAGTGCGACGACTGCGGCGTTGTGTCTTTTGCCTTCTTTGCGTTTTCGTTCATAGAATTGCCGGGAACGCTCGTGGAATCTGATCGATGCAAAAGACGATTGCCATAGGGCGTTCTTTAATTTTTTGTTGCCAGCCCGGTTGGGCGAACTCGACATAATGGACGTTCCCGACTGATTCGTCCGCGGTGATAGGCCTGCATAGGACGCTAGGTGCGCTGCATCGGGGAAGTCGGACATATCGCCAGCAGTCATGAGGATCTGCGCCGCACTACGCGGGCCGATGCCGGGCATGGATAAAAGAATCTCGGTTTGAGGAATATCCTGAATGAGCTTAAGTACCTGCGCTTCGATTTCCTTGCGATTCTCTAATTTGGCCAATGCATCTTTGGCGGACATTGCTACGCCTAGTTCGGCGTATTCTGCGCCAGCAATGGACACGGTCTGTGCGTGGATGGCAGCAAGCATGGCATCGATGACAGGTTCAGGATTGCGCGCTTTGTGGCTGCGTGCAAAGGCTGCCAGGCGTGTTCTGCCGATGCGTCGAATCTTGGTGGGGCCACCGTATTTCGCAAGTAGGTGGAGAATCCACTTTCGGTGAATCATCTGTCCGCGCAGGACATGTTCGAAGGCAGGATAGGTTCCTACGAGCGCGGATCGCATCTGGTTAATCAGGCGTGTGTAGGCCCGAGCGAGGTCTTCGTCGATACCGTTGAGAACTTTCAACTGGATAAAGACTTCCTCAACGCGGTCGACGCTGCGCAGGGCGTCCGGAAGGTTAAGACCGGCATGGGCGATGACGTAGGCGTCGCGCACATCAGTCCTGGAGTTGCCGACGTGGATGCGAGAGAGCTGCCGCATCGCAAGCCCGGGTAGATAGCGAACGTCTGCCCCCATGTCTTGGGCGACTGTGACGGTTAAACGGCCGATGTTGTTGGGCTGATCGACAATGACAAGGACCGAAGCGTTGTCGGCGATGAATTGGCCGAAGAGCTTGCGTAATGAGCTTTCATGCTGGTTGATGCGTTTGGACAGGACTTGCCTGCCTTGAGGGTCGAGGACGCAGGCGTGGTGGAAGTATTTGCCGACGTCCACGCCAATGACGAAGTCATAGGCCATGGGTGTGTGCCTCCTAGCGATGAATTAGAAGTTGGACTATTTAAGCTTCATCGCTGGGGTTGTCGGACATACTTGCGCTGGCATCCACATTACTGTGAGACCTCATACCACCTGGGCTGGGTCAGGTTCCTATTAGCAGTTCGAGTATGTCACTGTCTTCGACGGCATCACCCCCCGGATCATTTTCAGACAGGGGCGGGAATAAGCCATACCGAAGCCAGCGACTAGTTCCACTGTCTTTTCAGACGGAGGGAACGGAAATAAACATAACCCGCCCAATCGGGTGGACAGACCATGAATCTTCGGCGCCCTGAGGTGGAACTGCTAACAACGTAATGGGAGAGGATGAATATTTTTATCGATTACCTTCCAGGCTATAGAAATGTAGGTTAGTATGACCGCTATGAAGAAGATGACTACTGCTTGGTGGTGGCGCGCGTAACCCGCGGGCCTTATTCCACCTCCCATTTTTAGGCTCGCATTCTGCGGGCCTTTTGGCGTTTTAGTGCCTCTGCTCGCGGAAGCTCATTATCCGTTTCCCCGTTCCCCACACCCACCGAAAGGGCACTGCAATGCCATTCACCGCCACTCGCGATATCTCCTACGGCAGCGATGCAGCCGCAATCTTTGACGCCCTCGCACAACCGCACGACTCCATACTTCTTGAAAGCGCGGACATTGAGACCAAGAAGAATCTCAATTGCCTCGCCGTACTCCAAACGGCCCTGAAAGTAACGTGCCACGGCCAGAGGGTCGAGGTACGCGCTCTCACGGAAGCAGGAGAGACACTCCTTCCTTCCCTCGAGGACCGGTTCCACCATCGCCTAGTTTCACGTGAAACTACCGCGGCGGTTTTCGAGTTCTCGCAGTCCACCCATCTAGACGAGCGGGAGCGGCTCCTTGCTGAATCTACCGCTGACATTTTGCGATTCTTGCAATTAGAAGCCAACTATTCCTCTCCTTTATTGCCGTTCCTTGGGGGCGGATTCGCTTATGACTACCTCGCTACTTTTGAGGAACTGCCCGAGGTTGAGCCTGGGGCCAACACCTACCCGGACTTTGAATTCTTGGTAGCCCAAACGGTCCTCGCAGTGGACCACCTACAAGAAACTGCACACCTAGAAGGCTGGGACATCGACGACAAGCGCCTGCGGGAAGAGTTGGATTCTCTTTCCTCACTGCCGGTGGCTGCTCGTCCCACGGCGCCGCAAAGGGAAAAGATCCGGGCGGTGGCCGATGTGAATGATGCGGGGTTTCGGGCGGACGTCGACAAGCTTAAAGGCAATATTCACGCCGGCGATATCTACCAAGTAGTGCCCGCGCGCGCCTTCACCGTGGAATGCCCCAACGCCCTGGCTGCCTACCGGGCGCTGCGCGAGACCAACCCCTCGCCCTATATGTTCTACGTCCGTGGTGCCTCCTATGAGCTCTTCGGCGCCTCGCCGGAATCAAACCTCAAATTCACGCCAGAAGATAGGCAGGTCCAGCTCTATCCCATCGCGGGAACCCGGCCGCGCGGGCTCAACCCGGATGGCAGCATCAACCATGAACTAGATATTCGCAACGAGCTAGAAATGCGTACAGACCAGAAAGAGATTGCGGAGCACACAATGCTGGTGGACCTAGCACGCAATGACCTCGCTCGCGTGGCCGTGCCCCGCAGCCGGCAAGTGGCAGAACTCCTGCACGTTGACCGCTACTCACGAGTCATGCACCTAGTCTCCCGCGTCACGGCGACGCTCCACCCGGACTTCGATGCGCTCCATGCCTACCGTGCGTGCATGAACATGGGAACGCTCACCGGAGCTCCCAAACTGCGCGCCACCGAACTGGTGCGCCGCACGGAGGGAAAGCGCCGCGGCTCCTATGGCGGGGCGGTGGGATACCTGCGCGGCGATGGAGCCATGGATAACTGCATCGTCATCCGCTCGGCCTACGTCCAGGACGGCACCGCAGTTGTGCAGGCCGGCGCCGGCGTGGTCAAGGATTCCGTGCCGCAAGCCGAGGCCGATGAAACGGTGCATAAGGCCTACGCCGTCCTCCATGCCATCGCCATGGCACACGGAGCCGAATTGGAGGTACAGCGATGAGCTCGCCGCATATTGTCCTTCTGGATAACCACGATTCTTTTGTCTACAACCTCGTCGATGCCCTCGCTGGATTCGATACCACCGTGTTTCGCAATACCGTAGCGGTGCACGACGTGCTGCACGCGCAACCCGACATTATTGTGCTTTCCCCGGGCCCCGGTCATCCTCGGGATGCCGGCTGCATGATGGAACTTATCGACGCCACCCTAGGCACCACCCCGATCCTCGGCGTATGCCTCGGCTTCCAAGCGCTACTCGAGCACCACGGCGGCGTGGTCGAACCGTGCGGCCCGGTGCACGGGAAGTCCCTCCCGATGACCCTAACCGAGGCCGGCGTTATGCACCCCGTCTTTCAGGGCCTTGCCACCGATACCGAACCGGACCAACCGGGTCACCTTGGTACGCAAGTTCCAGTGGCGCGCTATCACTCGCTTGGATGTGCGGACCTCCCTCGGGGGATGCGTTGTCTCGCGCGTACATCCACGGGCATCGGAGAGGTAGCCATGGCGGCCGAAACGGACGATGGTAAGGCCCTCGGCATGCAGTTCCACCCCGAGTCCATCCTCACGCCCCGCGGCCCCGCCATGCTTGAGCGTTGCATTAACCAACTATATACACCCCCAACTATGGATACGGAGCACTAAAATGAATCACACACCCCTGCGTACCTTGCAAGCCTTCCTGAAAAATTCTCAGCCCACCATCGAAGAAGCCATGGAGGTATTTACCCCCTTGGCCGTGGGCGACTACGACGATATTCATATCGCGGCGCTACTTACCCATATCCGCACCCGCGGCGAGACCTTCGCAGACATTGCCGGCGCGGCCAAAGCTTTCTTGAAAGTGGGCTATCCATTCCCCATCACTGGAAAAGGACTCATGGATTCGGCCGGCACTGGTGGCGATGGCGCGAATACTATCAATATCACTACGGGCGCTTCCCTCGTTGCCGCCGCCGGGGGAGTGAAGATGATCAAGCATGGCAACCGGTCGGTCTCTTCCAAGTCCGGATCGGCCGATGTTCTCGAAGCCCTAAATATCCCACTGGACCTAGACGCCGCCCGGGCGGTGCGCCAATTTAAAGCTTCCAACTTCACGTTCCTATTCGCCCCAGCCTACAACCCAGCGGTCGCCCACGTACAACCGGTGCGCAAGGCACTAGGTATCCCCACCATCTTCAATACACTAGGTCCCCTCCTGTCCCCAGGACGCCCGTCGCTGCAAATCATGGGTATCGCACACCCGGCCCAAGGCCAACTCATCGCGGAAGTCTTCCGAGAGCTCGGCCGGGAACGCGCCTTGGTCGTCCATGGTGCTGGCACGGATGAGATCGCTACCCACGGCACGACACAGGTCTGGGAGCTCAACGCCGGCGAGATTGTCTCTTATGAGCTCAACCCAGAAGACCTCGGCCTCAAGCGCCACGAACTAGCGGACCTAGCCGGCGGCGATGGCGCCGCCAATGCCCAAGCCCTCCGTGCGGTTTTTGCCGGCCGTGGCGAGCCCGCCCATTGTGACGCCATTGCCGCCACCGCCGGCGCCATGTTTTACCTCAACGGGACCACGACGACTATCGCGGCGGGAGTCACCCACGCAAAGGAACTGATTGGCAGCGGCACTGTTGAAGACTGGCTCACGCGCCACGAGAACACCAACTACGCAGTAGGGGAGGAGAGTTAATGTCGGAGAATACTTTACCTACGGTGCTCGAGGAGATCGTCGCCGAGCGCCGCACTCACCTGCCCGCACTCCGGGAGCGACTATCCCACGTGGACCTGGCTAGTGTGCCACGCTCGGAGCGTTCGCTTGCCGACGCCCTGCGTGGCACCAACCGCTTCATCTTAGAGTGCAAGTCTGCCTCGCCGTCCCTTGGCAAAATTCGCGAGGACTATCGCCCGGGCGATATTGGCCGGATCTACTCTCGCTACGCCTCTGCCATCTCGGTCTTGTGCGAGCCCGATCGGTTTGGCGGCGACTATGACCATTTACAGACTGTCGCGCTATCCACCCATGTGCCGGTGCTGTGCAAAGACTTCATTATCGATCCCATCCAGGTCTATGCCGCGCGTTATTACGGCGCCGATGCCATCTTGCTCATGATGTCTATCGTCGACGATGACACCTACGGTGAGCTCAAGGCACTGGCGGACGAACTCGGCCTAGACGTCTTGACTGAAGCCATCACCGAGGACGAAGTCGATCGCGCGGTGAATTTTGGCGTCGATATCATCGGCATAAACAACCGCAATCTCCACGATCTCAGCATTGATCTAGGCCGCACCGAACGCCTAGCCCGCCATGTTCCAGACGGAAAGGTGATAGTTTCCGAATCTGGAATCCGAGATAACGCCACCGTCCGCCGGCTAGGAGCCCACGCGCATGCCTTCCTTGTAGGCTCACAGCTCACCTCCCAGGAGGACATCGATCGGGCGGCACGCGACCTCGTCTTTGGTACCAATAAAGTATGTGGCCTTACCACCGCCTCCTCCGCACAAGCGGCCCGCGCTGCTGGAGCCCGTTACGGGGGGCTCATCTTCGCGCCGGATTCGCCCCGCAGTGTTTCACGTGAAACCGCACAGAGCATCATTTCCGCGGAACCAGAGTTGGAGTACGTAGCCGTGACGCGGTCTACGGATTTGGAGGTGCTAGGAAGCCTAGCCAGGATCCCCGGCATCAAAGTTCTCCAGCTCCACGCCCCATTCCAAGGCAGTAGGGAAGCAGAGCTGGAATTCCTTCAAGATGTTCGCGGCATCGTTGACGGTCTTAGCCTTTGGCGAGCCATCGACATGAATAACCCTGACTTCGCTGCCTTGACACCGGACCTAGTACCAGAGGTAGGCGCTCTTGTCCTCGACTCCGGCAGTGGCGGGACGGGAACCACATTTGACTGGCAGACGATTCCCCCTGAAGTGAAGGAGAAAGCTCTCCTCGCCGGAGGGCTCCGGGTAGAGAACCTCGAAGAGGCACTGAGAATCGGAACCTCGGGACTGGACCTCAACTCAGGCTTGGAGTATGCACCCGGCCGCAAGGACTCCTCATTGATCACCCAAGCCTTTAGCACCATCCGAAACTACACACACCCATAGAAAGAAGAGAACGATGACAGTTTCACGTGAAACGCTCCTTCCGGCATACTTTGGTGAATTCGGCGGACAGTTCGTCCCCGAATCCCTCATCCCAGCACTCGACCAACTTGAGAAGGCTTTTGTCGAAGCACAAAACGACCCAGCATTTCGCAAAGAGCTAAGCGCGCTATTGCGTGACTATCTCGGCCGTCCCACACCAATTACAGAGGCGAGGAACCTCGGGGGCAAGGCGCGCATCTTCCTCAAGCGTGAGGACCTCGTACACGGTGGAGCACACAAGACGAACCAAGTTCTCGGCCAGGCACTGCTAGCAAAGCGGATGGGGAAGACACGCATTATTGCGGAGACCGGAGCGGGCCAGCACGGCACCGCTACTGCACTTGCTTGCGCACTACTGGATCTCGAGTGTGTGGTCTACATGGGCGCGAAAGATGTGGCCCGACAGCAGCCAAATGTATTCCGTATGGAGCTGATGGGCGCAAAGGTCGTCGCCGTCGACACCGGATCCGGAACCCTTAAGGACGCGGTGAATGAAGCCCTCCGTGATTGGACCGCCACTTTCCATGAATCCCACTATCTTCTCGGTACCGCGGCCGGACCCCATCCATTCCCAACCATCGTCCGAGAGTTCCACAAGGTCATCTCTGAAGAGGCTAAGACCCAGATGCTTGAGCGCACCGGTGGGCTACCGGATGTAGTAGTGGCTTGCGTCGGCGGCGGTTCTAATGCAATCGGTATTTTCGCAGATTTTATTGAAGAAGAGGAAGTCGAACTCGTCGGCGCCGAACCTGGCGGCGAAGGCCTAGACTCCGGCAAGCACGGTGCCACCATCAACAACGGTACGGTTGGCATCCTCCACGGCGCGCGCAGTTACCTCATGCGCAACGCGGACGGCCAAGTGGAAGAGTCCTATTCGATTTCCGCCGGACTCGACTACCCAGGTGTAGGACCACAGCACGCGCACTTACACGCCAGTGGCCGCGCGCACTATGTCGGCATTACTGACGCCGAAGCACTCGAAGCATTCCAGCTTCTTTCCACTAAGGAAGGCATCATTCCGGCCCTCGAATCCTCTCACGCGTTGGCCTACGCCCTGAAGCGTAAGGACGAGGACATCACCATCTTGGTCTCCCTTTCCGGCCGCGGCGATAAGGACATCGACTACGTTCGCCACAACCTTGAGAACCATCCAGAATTTAAGCTCCAGGAGAAGAACTAATGAGCACCCGATACGAAGACCTATTCCACTCACTACACAACAGGGGAGAGGGCGCTTTCGTCCCATTCCTCATGTTGGGCGATCCCACGCCGGAGCACACGCTGGCCATCGTGCGAACCGTCGTCGCGGCCGGAGCCGATGCATTGGAGCTAGGTGTTCCATTTTCTGACCCAGTGGCCGACGGCCCCACCATTCAGGCCTCCCACCTTCGCGCGCTCGACGGCGGCGCCACCGTAGATTCCGCCTTAGAACAGGTGCGAACAATCCGCGCGGAATTTCCCGAGCTTCCCATCGGCATGCTCATCTACGGCAATGTGGCGTTCACTCGGGGTTTCGACCGCTTCTACGCCGAGTTTGCAGAAGCGGGCGCGGACAGCATCTTGCTTCCCGACGTCCCCGTGCGCGAAGGCGCTCCCTTTATCGCCGCAGCAGAAAAGGCCGGTATTGATCCAATATTTATCGCCCCTGCCCGCGCGACTGCGCGCACCCTCGAGGGCGTCGCTCAAAGCTCACGCGGCTATATCTACGCAGTATCACGAGATGGAGTCACGGGTGCCGAAAAAGAATCTGAGACTATTGGGCTCGAAGATGTCGTCGCCAACATCAATAGATTCGACGGACCTCCAGTACTGCTAGGATTCGGCATTTCCGAGCCGCAACACGTGCGCGATGCCGTGACCGCTGGGGCAGCGGGGGCCATTACAGGCTCCGCAATCACCAAGATTATTGATCGCCACGTTTCACGTGAAACAGACGCGAAAGGCAGGCCAGTGGAAGGAACTCCAGGCCGCATTTCCGATGAGAAAGCATTGCATAAAGAACTCGCCGCGTATGTAGCTCGTATGAAGGTAGCGACTCAAAAGTAGTCCTGAAGACGCGAAGGACCCCTTCTCAGCTATCGGCAGCTGAGAAGGGGTCCGAATTAAGAAAGCCTCTAAGCGGTTGCTTCTGCAGGTTCCTCTTCAGTAGGGCCCTTCTTGTCGCCTGCGAACTTGTCTACGATCATCGCAATGGCGCCGTCGCCAGTAACGTTGGCGGCAGTGCCAACCGAGTCGATTGCAATATAGGCCGCGATCATCAGTGCCACCATGCCATCGTCGAAGCCCATCATGTCCGCCAGTAGTCCAGCTGCGACCATGACCGCGCCGCCAGGCACACCTGGTGCGGCAATCATCATGATCCCCAACAGGAAGATGAAACCAAGCCCGGTGCTCGTACTAATATCCAGGTTCGCCATGTATACAATCGCAAAGGCATAGAGCATCAGCTTAATCATGGAACCAGAGAGATGAATGGTCGCGCACAGCGGGATAACGAAGCTTGCCACCGGCTTCGAAATGCCATTCTTCAAGGTGGACTCCATAGACACCGGGATGGTGGCGGCAGAAGAGGAGGTTCCCAGTGCGGTGAAATATGCCGGCAACATATTGCGCAGTGCTTTGAAAGGATTCTTGCCGGTAATTGCACCAGCGATAATGTACTGGAGCACCAGGTAAACCAGAGTCATGACAACTGCCAGAATGAGGACCTTGGCGAAGGCCGAGAGCACCGAGCCCAAATTGCCATTCATGCCCAAGCCCAAGAACATGCCGAAGATATAGAAGGGCAGAATTGGCACTACAAAGCCCCAAATGACCTTGACTACTACGCTCTCCAATTCCTTTGTGACCGCATACAAGGTATCGGACTTCACTGTAGTCATCGCTACGCCGATGCAGAATGACAACAGCAGGGCCGTCATGACCTCAAAAGGCGGCGCCATTTCCACCTCGAAGTACGGGGTAAGCGCGCCCTCATCGATATCGGAGACATCTGTAATCAAATCCTGACCACTGAGCATGGTGGGGTAGAGCCAGTGCGCAAGTACGTAGGCAAGAAGACCCGCAACAATCGTTGAGCCGTAGGCAATGCCTGCAGTAACACCCAACCATTTTCCGGCTCCCCGCCCCAGAGCAGCAATCGACGGGGCGATAAGCGCGAAGATGAGGACCGGAATAAAGAAATTGAGGAAGTTACTAAAGAGCCCATTGAAGGTGGCGAATACGCGGCCAAACCATTCTGGCGCGAATTGGCTCACCACCACGCCAAGGATGATGGCGACGATGATGCGGAACAATAAAGATTCCGAAAGTTTCTTGAGATTCATGTACTTACAATCAAATCGGGTGTTTCGCCCCTTGGTAAACAATTTCAAGGTGAAACAGCGCGGTACAGAGGCAACGGTCGATTCAATATCTATCGATTGACCTTAAATGCATACTACCCGACCGGAGGCATATTCAGAATACTCACCCCAGCCACGATTTTTATCTTGGCGCTACAAGGTTAAACTAAGTACATGATCGCTGTGGGAATCATCTTTTTAATCCTCGCCGTCTATCTTATCGTCGTGGGAGCCTTGGCCTCAACCAAGCGCCTACCTGGAAATAGCTATATCGGCTTGCGCCTACAGGAGATTCGCAAGTCTCGTGAAGCATGGGACAATGCCCATCGCGTCGCCGGACCATTCTGGATCCTTAGCGGTGTCTGTCTAGTTTTTGGCGGCATCGTCGCGCTTCGTGCTCAAGGCTGGATGTGGCTCATCCCGTTTCTTACTTTTGTGGCCGCTGTTCTAGCCCTCTCCATCGGTTCTAACCTCGGCTCACGTGCCGCGTTCCTCTACGAACAAGCACACGCGGATGAGGAGGGTTGCGGAGAATCCTGTAATTGTGGTTCCGACGGTTGCGGTGGGGAAGAGGCCGCCGCAGCATCCGCCCCCCAGGTTGATGTCGACGCGCTCCGTCACGCCGCTCGCGAATCCGACAGGTAGCCACGCACTGCTGCGCAACCAACCCCTTCTGGAGAAAAATTCATCTTCCGTCCAGAAGGGGAATTCTTGTAGCTATGGTATTCGTGTCGAATTATCTCCGAGCACTCCGTGTTAGTCACAGTGACCTTATTATGGAGGACTGCTGCTTATCCATTTTTAGTCACTGTCGATATTTAAATCCAAACTATAACCTGGAATTAACCCATACTTGACCACTTCTATAGTTGATACACTGCACCATTGCGATTCCTACGGGAGAGGGTAGAGGTTACGTAAAAGTGCCATGGAACCCTGACAGGCAATAGCGCAACCAGCCCCCTGAAGGGCAGAATATAGTGCATGAAGAAAAGTACCGCCCTGGCGGCCATCGCCGCTTCAACTTTTGCGATCGACGCTTACGCTGAGCAAGACTACAAGGTAACGACGTCCGTAGCAGAAGCACACGAACAGCAATCTGCACAGAGCATCGTTGATAATTTAGGAATTGAGTCCGGCACCTATGAACTTATCGCTACCTCCGATGGCTCTCCGGAGACGTGGGAGGGGCTCCTAGCTGACTAAGTTCAGCGTTTCACGTGAAACTATAATTTCAACCGGGCAAACGGGAACGGCACAATACGCAAGACCGACAAGCTAGAGTAGAGGCATGATTAAGTGCTCCCGTCGAATGTTCTTGCTTGGAACCGCCACCACATTTGCAGGCGCCTACGCCGCGGCCTGTGGCTCCTCTCCGTCCGCAGATATTGCGGCAACCGAGATTCCGATTGGCTCCGCTAAGATTGTCGATGGTGTGATCTTCACCCAGCCCAAGGAAGGCGAGTTTAAAGCCTACTCCCAAACCTGCCCCCACCAGGGCAATCCAATCACCGAGATCGATGGCATGACGGCAACCTGCACGGCACACAATACTTCCTACAATCTCGCCGATGGAAGCGTAATCTCCGGCCCGGGGCGCGATCCATTGGAAGAATACGAAGTTAAAAAAGACGGCTCTAACGTCACCACGGCCTAGAGTGCATTTCCCGTGTGGTTTCACGTGAAACTACACGGGTTGTGATTTCTTGGCCCGAGTATCTGCAGCATGTGAAGACGAATCGGGTTTAAACTCTTAACATGCTGCAGCGTTTGAAGAAGCCCGACCCACTTATTGTCCTCATTATCCTGGCGGTCATCATTGCGATAATCGCACCAGCCCGCGGGAACTTTGCCGACATATTCGGCCAATTAACAAACGTAGCCATCGCGCTACTTTTCTTTTTGTATGGCGCAAGGCTTTCCACTCAAGAAGCCCTCAACGGACTAAAACACTGGCGGCTACACCTCACAATTCTCGCCTTTACCTTTGTGGTTTACCCGCTAATAGGCATAGCACTGCGCCCACTCACCGCTGTCATATCGAACGACATGTACTTAGGTATATTATTCCTCACGCTGGTTCCATCCACGGTGCAGTCTTCGGTTGCCTTCACCTCAATCGCGAAAGGAAACGTGGCGGGCGCAATCGTATCGGCTTCTGCCTCAAACTTGGTGGGAGTAATCGTCACTCCATTGCTCGTCATGCTCCTCATGGGAACGGGGGGAGGAGTTCACATCGATACGTCAGTATTCGGCGAAATCGCCCTGCTGCTGTTGGCGCCATTTGTTTTAGGTCAGCTTACTCGGCGCTGGGTGAGGAAGGTTGCGCAAAGCAAGGCCACTAAAGTCGTGGACCGCGGCTCAATCGCTATGGTGGTATATTCCGCTTTTTCTAAGGGTGTGGTGGACGGAATTTGGTCCTCTATTTCCCTGTGGGATCTGGCCTTCCTAGTTGTGTTCGCTGCTGCCTTCGTCGCCTTCATGCTGTGGCTCACCAGAAAGGCAAGCCAAAAAATGGGATTCAATCGCGCCGACGCCATTGCAATCGAGTTCTGTGGATCGAAAAAGTCTTTAGCCACGGGACTGCCAATGGCGTCGGTAATCTTCGCTTCTGGCGGCGCATCCCTTGGCCTACTCATCCTCCCGTTGATGATCTATCACCAGGTTCAGCTGATGATGTGCTCATGGCTAGCGGCCCGTTACGCGCAGCGTCCTAGCACGTAGCTACACTTAGAAGCCATGACGAATTACCTATACGTACGAACCGAACTGAACGTGCCCGGCGTGGGCTCAGCGATCCACATGGCGGAAATGGAAGAGCGCGATGCAAGCAGCTGCCGCATGGTGCGCATGATTGCACTGGATCCCTCGGATGCCATCGTCGGGGTAGCGACACCAACTAGTTCCACGGGAAACGTAGATCAGCCGCAAGAGGTTGTCCCTCACCCGGATACCTATGATGATTTTCCGGACATTAGCGCGCAGTACGTGGACCAGTCTCGGTTCGACGCCCTATGGTCCGAAGCCACCGCCAAGTTCGGCCTATAAGAGTCGCAAGGGCTAAAAGACTACGTTAACGAGGAGCATATAGAAGGCGGTTCCGCCGAAGATGGACAGCGCTGAGTCCCGCTTCCACAGCTGAAGCAGGAAGGTGACCACCACGCCAAGGAGAGCCACCCAGATACCACCGGGGGCGTCGGCCTGCCCGTGGACGGTATACACCACCAAAATAGTCATCACGCCGACAGGCATCATTATGCCGAGCAAGGAAAAGAACTGACTATCCTTCATCCATTTCACAAAGGAGAAAGGAAGTTGGCGAAGTACAACGGTGATTAGGCCGATGGGAACCAGGACGGCCGCGATGGAAGCAAGGGTAACTCCAGCGGGCATTTAGCACTCCTCCCGGGTTCGCTTAAGGTCACCTCGCCTACGCAAGCTGAAAGCGGCATCAACGCGTGGGGAGAGGTACCGAATAATGAGCAGGATGAAGTAGACGCTGAGAGCCACCATAAGGAGTTGTCCAGGGGCGAAGGCGGCCGCGAGGATCCTCATCATCGCCGCGCTCAAAGGCAAAGAGAAGTCCTGGTTATTGCGGAAAGAATCGATCGCCAACACGACGAAGAGCGCCACCAGGGCGAATTCCATGCCCAGCACGGTAGAGGGAATCACCTGGCCGGCGAGAGCACCGACACTGCCACCGCCTACCCACAGGGCCTGACAAAAAATTTGGATGGTGAGGATCCGGGCCCCGGTCGGACGGTCATCGGTGAGGAGGGAGGAGACGATGGCATAGGTTTCGTCGGTAAGCGCATAGGTGGACTAAGCCCTGCCTAGGCGCGAGCGAATGCGGAGGCGGGGAAAGGTGAGGCCATAGAAAATATGGCGGAAGTTCACCATGAAACCGGTAACTAGGGAAGCCACGGCTGTGGCGCCGCCGGTGACCATTGAAATGGCGAGGAACTCCATCGAGCCGGCGTAGATGACGATGGAGAAAATAGGCGTCCACCACCAACTGAAGCCGGATTGGACCATGAGCAGGCCGAAGGCTAGGCCGAGGGGAATAAGGCCGATGGCGGCGGCCCTAGTATCCCGCACACCTTGTGCAATATCCTCACGCATGCGGGCTAGTGTAGCCCACTGCCTGCAGATCGATAGGAATTAATTGTCTTCCACGTTGACAGGATAGGTGGAGTACAACGGCAACGGCATGGGTTGGCGCTTCATAACATCGGACCAGAGGTCGGCCGGGCCCGGCGTAATAACGTCTAGGGCGAGGGCAGGGGAGACGAACCATTCGCCGGCCTCGATTTCCTCCTCCAGCTGGCCCGGGCCCCACTCGGCGTAGCCGGCAAACATGCGCATGCCCGAGACCAAGGGTTCTATCTCTTCTGGATCGGCACGTAGATCCACATGTGCTAGGCGCGGGGCGAGGCGGGTAAGTCGGTCATGCTTGTCCGGATCGACGCCCTGGTTGGTCTGCGCGAGCCCTACGACGGATTGCTGATTGAGCGGGCCACCAATATACAGCGCCTGCGGTTTGGCCACGACGGGAAGCCATTCCGGCAGCACATTGAAAATCGCCACCTCGGAGCGCTTGGTCAGATCCACGCCGAAGGTCATCATGTCATTGTGCTCAATGACGAGAATGACGGAACGGGCGAATTCCGGCGAAAGCATGCCCGGAGCGGAGATGAGCAGCTGGCCGGGGGCGGGGTCATTGCGCTCGAGGGCGTTGAATAATCTATCGGCAAACATCACTGTTTAGAATCCCACCACTCGCGCAACTTCGCAATCGCTTCCTCGCGCTCCAGGGGACCATGCTCGAGGCGCAGCTCCTTGAGATAGGACCATGCCTGGCCCACCTCAGGGCCGGGCTGGAGCCCTAAGATCTCCATGATCTCGTTGCCGTCGAGGTCTGGACGCACGCGGGCCAAGTCCTCCTTGCGGCCGATCTCTTCGATACGCTCCTCGAGCTGATCGTAGGTGCGCTGGAGGCGGCGGGCTTTCTTGGCATTGCGGGTGGTGCAATCGGCGCGCACCAGCTTGTGCAGGCGGGGAAGAAGCTTGCCGGCGTCGGTGACATAGCGACGCACGGCGGAATCAGTCCACTGGTTTTCCCCAAACCCGTGGAAGCGCATGTGTAGGTAAACCAGCTGACCGATGGACTCCGTGGTGGCCTTCGGGTACTTCAACTTGCGCAGGCGCTTGCGGGCGAGCTTGGCGCCCACCACCTCGTGGTGGTGGAAGGAGACCTTGCCATCGGTGTTATCAAAGGTATCCGGCTTGCCAATATCGTGGAGCAGCGCCGCCCAGCGCAGGACGAGGTCTGGACCATCTTCTTCCTGGTCCATGGCCTGGCTCAGCACCTTGAGCGAGTGCGCATAGACGTCCTTGTGCTGCGCGTGTTCGTCCGCGGTCATGCGTAGCGCGGGGATCTCGGGGAAAATATAGTCCGCGATTCCCGTAGATACCAGTAGATCGATGCCATCCCACGGGGCCGTGCCGCAGATGAGCTTATCCAGCTCCACCTGCACGCGCTCCACGGTGATGCGCTGGATCTCGCCAGCCATATCCCGCATGGCCTCCACAACGCGATCCGCCACGCGGAATTCCAACTGGGAGGCGAAACGCGCCGCACGCAGCATGCGGAGCGGATCATCGTGGAAGGAGATCTCCGGCTTATCCGGGGTATCGAGCACCCGGTCAGCCACGTCTTGGAGGCCGTGGAGGGGATCGTGGAACTTAAAGGAGGCGTCGGCAAGCAGCTCAATGGCCATCGCATTGACCTTGAAGTCGCGCCGCACTAGATCGCCTTCCAAAGTGTCGCCGTAAACCACCTCAGGATTGCGGGACTGGCCATCATAAGAATCGGAGCGGAAGGTAGTGATCTCAATCTGCTGGCCCTTGTAGGCCGCGGAGACGGTACCGAAGTCTATGCCGGTATCCCACACGGTTTCGGCCCACTCATCGAGAATCTCCTTGACCACCTCAGGACGGGCCGGGGTAGTAAAGTCCAGGTCATTTCCCAAGCGGCCCAAAAGCGCATCGCGCACAGAGCCGCCCACGAGGTAGAGCGAGTAGCCGCGCGCGGCAAATTTCTCCACCAGTCCACCCAGCAAGCTGCTGAGGGAGGAGACGGTGGATTCCGCGCGGGCAAGAACGCCGATTAGCTGAGTGTCCTGAAAATTCACGGGTGAGAGTCTACTACGATTGGCAGGGATGACTAACCAAGAACAGGGCCCCTCCAAGGGAGGCGGCCGCAACCGCAACCGGTCTCGGCGCAGGCGGCGCCGCCGGCCGGATAATCGCGCGCGCCGCACCACTCAGCAGCGCAAGCCCTACCGCGGTGGCAATGGCCAATCCACTGCCATGGAAACCCGCGATGAAACCTCCGCGGGCGGCCTCGTTGTCTCCGGCTTGGCGGAGTGCGTCGATGCCAATGGCAATGTCGACCTTTCTCGGCTCTATGTGGCGCTCATCGGCCGCCTCGACCGCCGCGGACGCCTGTTGTGGTCCATGCCCAAGGGCCACGTGGAAAATGGCGAGGCCAAGGAGGTCACCGCTGAACGCGAGGTATGGGAAGAAACCGGCATTTCTGGTGAGGTTTTTGCGGACCTCGGCATGATTGATTACTGGTTCGTCTCTGATGGCGTGCGCATCCATAAGACCGTGCACCACCACTTGCTGCGTTTTGTAGACGGCATTATGAACGATGAGGATCCAGAGGTCACCGAGGTCTCGTGGATCCCCGTCTCTGAACTCATCGAGCACTTGGCTTACGCCGATGAGCGCAAGCTGGCGCGCATCGCGCATGATCTCCTTCCCGATCTCGCACGAAAGGAAGCCGCGGCGGGGAAAGTGACGCCACGGTAATGCGCCAACGCCTGAAGTTTTGGGCCGCCGTGGGCGGCTGCATGGCGGTAGCGGGGTGGGGCTTGTGCCTGCCGCTACCAGAAGCCGCCGCGCAGATGGACTCGGCCGCCGAAAATCAGCAGGATATCCAGGCATGGTTGGGCGCGCGCGGGCCGGAGCGGGCCACTCTTGATCTCCTTACGGCCGAGCCCTTTTCCGTGGGCAAGGCCCTGAAACTGACCTTCCGCCTGCACAATCCAACCGATGAAGCCATGGAGAATCTTCAGCTCACGAGCCGCCGCGGCGATGCCGTGGAGGATACCGCGCAGGCCCGCACGCAGTTGGCCACCGGCGAATTCCCGTATTACGGTCCGAGCACTACCACCGCGCCCCTGCAGCCGGGCGAATCCCGGGAGGTTACCTTCCAGGTTCCCACCTCCCTGCACGAGGAGCAGACCCTGGCCATCGAAGAGCCTGGCTCCTATCCGCTGCTGTTTACCCTCACCGGCACCGTAGGCGGCGAGGCGGTCAGCTTTGCGGAGGAGCGCCTCGTAGGCCAGGTAAAGGGGAAGGAGCAGGCGCTTGGCGATGCCCCCTCGGATCCCAAACCCCACGATCTCACCGTGGTCTATCCCATCAGTGCCGATATTGACTCGGTACCAGGCGGCGTTGGGGGAGAGGACCTTATCCTCTCCTCTGATGAGCTGGCCGGTGAGCTGGCGGAGGGCGGCCGGCTCGATCGCTTGGTCAGCACGTATGCCGACCACGACCTGCGTGGGGCAGGCTGCGTAGCCATCGATCCCGCCCTCTTGGATACGGTCAACCGCATGGCGGAGGGCTATAAGGTAGGTTCGGCCCGCCCACCTCAAGCCGAGCGCCCTAAGCGACTGCGCGATTCGTGGTTTACTAACGAGGACGATGTGCACCTCGAACCCGGCACGGGGAAAGAGGATGCTGCCCGCTGGCTCAAGCGCCTGCGCGAGCTCGATTGCTTTATGTCTATGCCGTGGGCGAACGCCAATGCTTCCTCCGTGGCCAAGGCAAATAATCCCTTCCTTACTTATGAGGGGCTACAACGCGGCAATCACACCATCGAGCGAATTCTCGGTGCCAAGCCGGCCACCACCGTGCTCGCGGTCGGCTCCGGCTACGTGGATCAGCAGCTGCCCCTACCCGCGTTGGTGGCGGATAATACTTCGTGGCCTGGCCGCGCCGTGACTTTCGACGCCTCCCTGGGCGCCCTCCTCGCCCAAACCGGCTCCAAACCACAGACGGTGGGCTATTCCAACCCAGAGCTGCGCTACGATTACTCGCTCGATTCCGATCTTTCTCGTGCCATCACCGGCGGCGCCGCACTGAGCTTGGCCGCAAGCGATGACACCGTGGCGCGCTTGCCCAATTACTTGGATCCCAGCGCGGCCGAGTACGCACTCGACTCTGCCGAGGCACTCATCGCTTCCGGTAAGTCCCATCCGCGCACCGTCGGCAGCCTGAAGCAGGAGACCGCAGAGCCCGGTTCACTGCCCGGCAGCCCCTTTAGCGATCCCGCCGCCTTTGCCGAATCCGATATCGTCCGCGTGGAGCAGCAGGCCCGCTATACCGACGAGCTGATGAATATCATGGTCGATGATCCCGATATCGCGCTCACTCGCTATGAATTCGTCCTGCCTTTGCGCCGGGATCTGCTCGCCGCCCTCTCGCTAACCAACCGCGATAGCTTGGGAAGCAATGCAGAGGCGCAGCGCCGGTTCACTCACACGATGGATGTGCATTCCGATACGCTGCGGGACCTGCGTTCTTCTGTGGCGCTTATCCCACCGGGCAATGTCTATACCCGCGTATCCGAGTCATCGCCACTGCTCATCGTGGCAGAGAATGGCCTGCCACTACCGGTGGAGGCCAAGCTGCAATACGATGCTCCCGATGGCGCGCGCCTCAACACGCCCAAGAGCGTCCGTATTCCGGCGAAGGGCTCTATTACTGTATCCATGACCGCCGATATGCCTAAGGACGTCGATCGCACAGACATTGGCCTGTGGCTTGCCACCCCAGAAAAGCAAACCATCTCCGAGCCCATCAATATCGCCGTGCAGACGCGTGCCGGTATCGTAAGCGTGTATGGCGTCGGCATAGCCGGCGCCCTTGCGCTGGTCTTAGCCACGCTCTTCCGGCTAGGCCGCCATCGGCGCAAAAAATCACAAAGGCTTAAAAAGTAAGTTGAAGTTGTATCCTCTATGACTGATAAGACTGGCCGCGAGGCCGAACACGTGGAGAAGTCACCTGCGGGTGCAGTTGACCCGAAGGATGCCGCCGTGCCGGCAGAGCACCCCGCCCCGGCGGGTGCCCGCGGCCGCATCGTCCAGGCCTCTCCTCCCGCTCCGGTACCAGAAAAGCGCCCCACCCCAGCGGTGAAGGACACCGCCGTTCCTCCCGAGGAGGATAAGTCCGCGCTCACTGGACGCAACGCGGACAATGAATCATCCAATCAGGATGTCATCCGCGCGACGGGCACGATGGCCATCGCGACGCTGCTATCCCGCATCACTGGCTTCTTGCGCCAGATGCTCATCGGCGCCACGCTCGGCGCCACGGTGGGCACCGCGTTTAGTAGCGCCAACCAGATCCCCAACCTCGTCACCGAGATCGTTTTGGGTGCGGTGCTGACTTCTCTGGTCGTGCCTGTCCTCGTGCGCGCCGAAAAAGAAGACACGGACCGCGGCGAGACCTTTGTCCGGCGGCTATTTACCCTGGCCTTTTCCATCCTGGGCATAGTCACCATCGCCTCCGTGGTGCTCGCACCCTTCTTAACTAGAATGATGCTGCCGGAAGATTCCAAGGCCAATGCCGTGCAGGCAACTTCCTTGGCCTTCTTGCTGCTGCCGCAGATTCTTTTCTACGGCCTCTTCGCCCTCTTCCAGGCCGTCCTCAATACCAAGAATATCTTTGGTCCGGGCGCTTGGGCTCCGGTGATCAATAACTTCATCTCCATTGGCGTGCTGCTGGCTTATCGCTTCCTGCCCGGCCAACTAGACCCGCATGATCCCACGCCGGTCGCCGATCCCCACGTCATGCTCTTGGGTTTGGGCACCACCACAGCGGTGATGGTGCAGTGCCTCATCCTATTGCCGTATCTGAAAAAGGCCGGCATTAACCTGCGCCCCAAGTGGGGCTTGGATGCGCGCATCAAGCAATTCGGCGGCATGGCTTTGGCCATCATTACTTATGTGGCCATCTCCCAGCTGGGCTACGTGGTCACCTCCCGCGTGGCCGCCTATGCGGATGCCGGCGCCCCGCTGGTCTATCAGAATGCTTGGCTCATGCTGCAGGTGCCTTATGGCGTTATCGGTGTGACGCTCCTGACGGCGATTATGCCGCGCCTGTCCCGCAACGCCGCCGACGGCGATGTTGATGCCGTGGTCCGCGATCTCACCCTGGGCTCCAAGCTGACCTTCATCGCGCTTATCCCCATCGTCATCTTCATGACCGGCTTCGGCGTTCCTATCGCGCGCGCCCTCTTCCAATACGGCGCCTACGGCGCCGACAGCGCCGAGCAGCTCGGCCTGACCATCAGCTTCTCCGCCTTCACACTCATCCCGTATGCCTTGGTGCTGCTGCACCTGCGCGTGTTCTATGCCCGCGAGGAAGCCTGGACGCCTACCTTCATCATCGCCGGCATCACGCTGACCAAGATCGTCCTCACGCTCTTGGCACCATTGATGACGTCCAACCCGGACCGCGTGGTGATTCTGCTCGGTACGGCCAATGGCTTTGGCTTCGTCTCCGGTGCGGTCATTGGCGGCTTCCTGCTCAAGCGCAAGCTCGGCAGCCTCGGCGGCAAGGCCGTCACGCAGACCGTGCTGTGGGCTTCCGGTTCCGGCCTAGTGGGCTTGGTCGTCTCCTGGGTGCTGTATTGGGGCATGAATTTTCTCCTCCCGGAGAATCTGCCGTCCATCGTCTCGCTGATCAAGGTCGCGGTGCTCGGCATCATCTTCCTCATCGCCACCGGCCTGGTGCTGTCCAAGTCCTCTTTGCCGGAGGTGCAGAATTTGGCCCGTGCCCTACAGCGCATCCCGGGCATGTCCCGCTTCATCAAGGTCGATTCTTCCAAGGCCATCGAGTTGGAAGAGCCCGACGTGCCGGAAATTCAACCGGTATTCTCCCAGGACGCCTTCAACGCCACCCTGGTACCGCCACCGATGTCCGCCGGTATCGTCCGCGGACCACGCCTCGTGCCGGGTGCCCCGGTATCGGATGGCCGCTTCCGCCTGCTCCAAGATCACGGCGCGGTTACTGGTGCGCAGTTCTGGCAGGCGCGCGAACAGTCCACCGGCCGACTAGTCGCGTTAACGTTCGTCGATACCAATAGCCTAGCGCCAATTGCGCCGGCGACGCCGGGAGTTGCCGCCCGCCGCTCCGCAGAGATTTCGCGCAATACCCGCCGCCTAGCCGAGCTGGAGCTCGATACCGTGGCGGATAATATCCAAGTTCTGTCTTATCGCACTGGCTGCCTGGTAGTGGCGGATTGGTTTGAGGGCACCTCCCTTAAGCAGGTGGCTGAGGCCGATAACCTCGATCCCCATTCCGTGGCTCGTGCTACTGCACCGCTATTTGCTGACGCCGCCGCTGCCCACAATGCCGGCCTCATCCTCGGAGTAGAACATCGCGACCGTTTCCGCGTTTCTACCGACGGTGTGGTCAAGGTTGCCTTCCCCGCCGTGCTGGACGGCACCTCCGCGGCTACCGACCGCGAGGCTCTAAGCTCCGCCCTCGAGCTGCTGGTGGAGTCCACGGAACCTTCGCCAAAGAAGCTGCGCGATATTTCTGAAGATGCCAACCTTCCCGCGGACGAGGCCGCTCAGCGCGTTGAAGATGCGCACTACGCGCTCGATAGTGCCGACGAAGACAGCCGCGAGGAAAAGATGGAGGAGCTGCAAGAGGCACAGGCGCTAACCTTGGCCGGCATCGCCCAGCGCCTGCACGACTTCGCACCGGATGAACCAGAAGAAGCACCCGAGGCCCTGCCGGTAAAGGCGGAAGAAGAACCAGCTCAAGAAGATGATCCAGCCCAAGAGCCTGGCTTCGGCGGCCGCGGTTATTCCGGTTCCGGCGTCATCGTCATCGGCATCTTCGCCACCATCTTCGTCGTAGCAATGGCCGCGCTCACCACCTGGATCATGTCCCTGCTCAGCAATGTGGAGGCATCCAACCCGGTCAGCGAGACCATCCACGGCAGCACGGACATTCCGGATACCCCGCCGGTGCGTCTCCAGCCTTCCTCTGCGGTTACCGTCCCTGATAACAAGGACTATGCAGCGCTTATCGACGGCAAAACGGCCACCACTTGGTCCACTAAAGAGGAGGACACCGGCGTCCTCGTCACCTTGGATACGCCAACGCACCTTGCGGTCCTGCCGGTGGTGCAGTCCAACTCCACTGGGGCGAGGTACGCCGTCTATGGCGTAAATCAGGACAGCTTCAATCCGGAGAACCCACAAGCTGGCTCCCTGCACCAACTGGCCAGGGGCAAGTTCGAAAGCGGCAAGGAAGATATCGAGCTGGAGGAAACCACCGAGCAATTCGACGGCCTCCTCCTCATGATCACCGAGCTGCCCAAGTCCGATAAGGCAACCATCGCAGACATTGGTCTCGTCGGGCAGCCCTAGGCACAACCCACACGGCCGAATCGAGGACACGCCCCTCGATTCGGCCTTCTTTTTTAAGATTTTCCGCATTCACACCTCTTTGAACTGCACGTTCAAAAATCATTTACTTCACGTGTTGACTATTTAGAAGTGGTACTTACACTGTGGGGCGTAACGCACACAACAGCCTTAGGAGTATTCATCATGTCCCTCGCAGCAGGTACCTACGTACTAGACCCAGCCCACACCATTATCGGATTCGTCGCCAAGCACGCGATGGTGACCAAGGTTCGCGGTAACTTCGCAGACTTCGAAGGCACCATCACCGTGGCCGAGAACATCGCCGAGTCCGCTGCTGAGGCAACCATCCGCACCGCTTCCATCACCACCGGCAACGATGACCGCGATGCACACGTAAAGAACGAGGACTTCTTCGCAGTAGAGCAGTAGGTTGCGTCCCCTAACGTGGTGTATCTGTAGCCCGCGGTAAGTCTTGTGCCGGTGTGCATGAAGGCGACCATCGCGGGTACCTTTCGAATCAACTCTTACCTATCCTCGAAAGGAAGTACCCTGCGATGGCCGCTGACCCTCATCATATCGATCCGACCGCGTATCTCGAAGAGCTACTGACTCAAGCGTCCCCAGATTTGATGCGCCAAATGCTCACTGACTTCATCAACCAGATTCTTTCCGCCCAAGCAGACACCGTCTGCGGGGCTGATTACGCCACCGTGTCAGCCGAGCGCACCAACACACGTAATGGCTACCGTCATCGCCAACTTGATACCCGAGTCGGCAGCATTGATGTGGCAATCCCGAAGCTACGCACCGGCGCATTTTTCCCTGACTAGCTGCTAGAGCGCCGCAGCCGCACCGAGCGTGCCCTGACCACAGTCATCGCCACCTGTTACCTGAAAGGAGTCTCCACTCGCAGGATGAACGACCTGGTGGCCACCCTTGGGATCAACAACTTGTCGAAGTCTCAGGTCAGCGAGATGGCCAAAGAACTCGATGACATGGTCGATGACTTCCGCACCCGCCGGCTTGACCAAGGCCCCTACCACTTTGTCTCCTGCGACGCGCTGACAATGAAGGTGCGGGAAGGAGGACGTGTCGTAAAGACCAGCGTGTTGCTGGCCACAGGTGTCAACGCTGACGGCTACCGAGAGCTTTTGGGCATGCAGGTTGCCACCGCGGAATCTACCGCGTCGTGGACCGGGTTCTTTCGGGACCTCATCGCCCGTGGCCTGACCGGGGTATTCCTCGTTACTAGTGATGCCCATCTTGGTATTCAAGCAGCCGTGGGTGACTGCCTGCCGCAGGCTAGTTGGCAGCGGTGTCGAACGCACTTCGCGAAGAACCTCTCGGCCCAGGTTCCCAAAACCCAATGGCCGACTCTGTCAGCGATGTTTCACACAATCTTTCAGCAACCCGATGCCGCTAGTGTGTGGGCCCAAGCTCGTGAGGTTATTGAATTCTGCCAGCAGAAATTTCCTCACGTTGCCACCTACCTCGAGGAGTGTCTCGACGAGCTGTTGGCGTTTACCGCTGCGCCGAGAGCGGTGTGGACCAAAATCTGGTCGAATAACCCCACTGAACGGCTCAATAGGGAGATCCGCCGGCGTACCGATGTCGTAGGAATCTTCCCAAACCGAGACGCTGTTGTGCGCCTTGTTGGGGCGGTTTTGGCCGAACAGCACGATGACTGGATCCAACAGAAGCGTTATATGTCACTGACCAGCCTGGCACAGACCAAAGAGATAATCGCCGCTGGGGTCATCGACGAGGACCGCGACAACAACCAGGAGATCGCCGCGTGAATACCCTCACCCCTTATCCCCGAGATGGCCCCTAAACCACCGCCATGAAACTAACCCCAGATTCGAAAACAGATACACCACTACCCAGGACTTGACCAGAGCAGTACCCGGAGATCACCTTCAAGGCCACCAACCTCAACGTTGACGGGAATGGCAACGGCACCGTCACCGGTGACCTCACCATTAAGGACACCACCAAGTCCGTCGACCTCGACGTTGAAGACGTTGCTACCGCTGAGGACCCATTTGGCAATACCCGCTTGAGCTTCGAGGCAACCACCAAGATCAACCGCAAGGACTTCGGCATCGACTTCAACGCCCCGCTGAAGACCGGCGGCGTGCTAGTCTCCGAGGAGATCAAGATTGAACTCGAGCTTTCTGCTATCAAGCAGTAGGCCCGTAGCCCCAGACACACTAGAAGCATTGAGCTTCCCCAAGCCCGCAGCCACCTTCTGGCTGCGGGCTTTTCCTACGTCTTCCGGTCCAGCGGCACAGCCACTCCTTACCCCCGGGAAAGCAATTCAGCCCCTTAGCACCTCTGAATATTAGCCAATCAACGGGTTTGACTTCATCTATAAAGGAGACAATTTCAAAGTCACGACGGGAGAATTGCAGCACAGGATATTCAGCTCTCGGACCCGTATTGAGAATGAAGGGGTGCAGTATCGAGCGAACTGCCCACAATTAGTTCGAGAAGGAAAATTGATAAAGCATTTCAGCGTAAATATGAAGACATAAAAAGTACTTTTCCTGGAAAATATGATCAGGCGCTAGACGAAATGATGGACGACGCTCTAGCCCGCGGTTTCCTAAGCAAAGACTTCCGTATCGGAAACAGTCGGGCAGCAGACAATCTAACAATGAAGCCAAACTACGCCACGCTTGTAGCCTAGACTGCAAAGAATAGAGCTCTCGTCTAAGTTGGATCTTCCAAAAGGCGGGGTCGAGAAGATAAACATCTTGCGTCAAGGAGTTGTAGAAAATGAAGTTTACTTTTGATGTTCCTGAACCGTTGCAGCTATCTGCACCTGTTTCATATTACGAAAATCTTCTGTCTGGTTACCGATGCCGAGACATTTCATTTCTCAAGATGTCTACTACGAGTCAGGTTCTTGGGAAATGTGTAATTGGGGGAATAAACTACGCCATTAAAGGCTCCGAGACTGCCGGATTGATTACCTCAATAGAGATCTTGGATGCGCGGGAGTCAGATAGCTTCCTTGATATCCCGCTGTCATTGTCGAGTCGAAAGTTTGTAAAAGCCCTAAAAGATGCGGGGATCGAATTTGAGCACGACCGTGACGGCATAACCATTCCCCACGACAATGGGACAATCGCATTGTCGTACGAATTCGGCAAAGTTGTAGCTATTTACTGGGGTAGCTAGCCAATATCAATCACACGAGTGTGCAGTCTGACTTACGCGACAGCCTAACCGAAGGCCTTGACGTACTAAACAACCGACGAAGAAGGAAGCGTATCGAGAAAATGAATATTGAAGGTACCTGCCCCTTGCCCGTAAAGCCCGGTATGACGGTGAACCAGGCTACTAAAGCATGCTACGACTCTGACCTGACTGCCGATACGTATGAAGAACAGTTTGAAGGCTGGGTTGATATCGAAACACTAGAACCCGGTGATCCTGGCCGCAAGATTGTGTGCTGCGTGGAGGACGGTAAGTGCGTCACCGTTGAAATGAAGTACATGGAGCTGCCAATCACGGATACTTTCTATGGTGTTGACCTTAATCGTCGCCCCGCTGAGACCGCGCAGGAGAGCACTGAACGAGTCGCACAAGAGCTACAACGCCAAGGCATCCGCACCGAGATAAATGATTTCCTCATCTTATTGCCTGACCACTTAGTCGCAATCGAAGTCGACGAGGGCGTTGCTTGGTTCGATCCTGACTATTGGAGTCTTGAGGATTTTCTTGAAACGTCGTTCCTTGCCTAGTGAAAAGAAATCCTTAGATGCTAGCGAATGAAGCGGCAGCAGCATGCTTTAACGGAAAACAATTAGGATAAGCCCCAACTTTGGCGAAAGTTCTAGTTTCCCGCTTTGTACTGCGGTATACGACTAAGGTCGTTGTGCTCGTAAAGCGGGCACGGATCTGACCACTATTAGGTAGATACCTGATATCCAGACCAGTTGGGCTGAGAAGAAAGATAATCTACTGTCATGTCTGGATACTCCACACATTTTAACCGTGACGCCGACTACTTCCTTGATTCAGAAACGGGTCAGGTCCAAGGGATTTAAAGATGAGTGTGTACCTGCGGCGAGATATTGATTATCTGCTAGCCCCGTATTCTTATGATCAGCTATTTTTGAAGCTGCCTTTTGATTATGCGGTTGAGGCTGCCGCACGGTCAAATGTTTTCCACACGCCTTTAGACACAGCTAATAGTTACTGGTCACAGCAGTATGTGAACATTGATACCACCGTCGATGATCTTCCCCATGCGCTGCGTCTTGGGGTGCACGATCCGCAGTTTCCTCGTCGTTGGGCAGCAGTTTTGGAAACCACGAATCCCGATTGGGTGTGGTTTATCAACGATGATTCGAACAACTATCACGATTTTTTCGCAACCGTTAGGTATAACGGTTCAATTCCTTTTGTTCCCGGCATGACACAGCTACGTATCGTGGATGAGCCAGATGAACGCAAAATCGTCAAAGGGTGGAATTACCGCTCAGGCAGCAAGTCCCTCATCATCGGCACCTACGATATGGATGCCGCTATCGGCAAACGCGCCCCTGCCGCTGAAATCCGAGGATACGACACTTTTATTGTAGGTATTGGGGAAGGAGAAACCCGGTTCCAGGCTTTTACCGACTGGCCTGACGGCGAAGACTTCGCTTTCCCTGGACTGGAAAGACTTAAAACCAAAAAAGGTCCATTACGCAAGCGGTTTACTACTGATGATCTCTTCGAGTGCGCACAGCTTTTTGGGCTCGATCCTTTCAACAGGAAGTTCCTCACTGGGCGTGCAACGCTCATCAATAGTGGATACCCTTTGCCTAAAAAGTACGGGCCATGCGCTTTATTTGAACGTCGTGAACACACCTGGGACCGCGAACACGAGGGGAACTAAAGACAATGACGAAGTATTTCTACACCCATTCCATCGCACCGGTATCCCATGCTGTGGAGCTTCTTCGGTTTCCACTATCTACCGTTGTTGAAGAATTTCAACAGTGGGCATCAGGAGTAGAAAGCATTTATACAAGGGAGTATTTCCACAGGAAAAAGCAAAAGGTTGAATGTGTAGTTCATGCGGACAAGGTATCGGCCAGTAGGAACCAGCTTGCAGAGTTACTTAAACCGCAAAATCACATTACGCAGTTTGTATTCGTCCCCACCGAGTCAGAATGGACTGCAGTGTTTAGCCCTTGCTGCTTTACCAAAGCGCCAAAGATGCCACGGATTGGTGAATTTGCCTACCATTTGGCGCGCAAGAAAGAAATTGAGTCACAAGTTCCTTACTTCATCAAAATTGAGCATACGCCGTGGGTAGATACCGACGATGTAGCCTTTTTCCATCGCGCAAGCTATGGAGAAATAGAGTTTATGATGTGCGCGCTTCCCTCCGAATTGCCCGATGACCCTTTAGGCCGATTTGATTGCTGCTTCTACAGATCTTTTAGCAGCCACAAACAGTTAAAAGCTGATGGTACGCTGCATCGTTCCATGTCGTACCTCGAGGATCAAAGTGAACCTTTTAAGGATTACGGTTTTGATTTTGACTCCCTGCCCAAGGTCACTGAGTTTCCACAAGAATCGTTTACACAAGAACACGCGCAGATTATGTGGTCTCAGTTTGGGGAGCAACAGATAGAAGCCATCCTCGCTCCGCTAGGTGTGTCACCATATGATGACGCATTCTATGGGACGGACGGCTACTTGGCCCGTCTAACACCAGCACGCGTTGTCGACCCACACACCAAGGAGTTGACAGCGGCTCCCGACTTCGATCCCCCAGCGCGTATCCCGCTAGAAAAGTACCAATTTTTCCAAGGGCTCCACGACGGCCCCCTCCGCTCTTGGTCGTCAACACCTATTACAGAATAGAAGTCAGCCGAAACGCAATCCGAGGTGCCACAAGTTGGCATTGTTAGATTCCAGACGCACCGAAGCATCGCTGTAACAAGCCCTCAACCAGCCTATCTAGGTGCACTGAAGAAACAACAGGTCTGGTGCATCATCCCGACCGCGGATCGCAGTATGCCGGCGTCGCGGGCCAGTGGGGAAGTGGCAGGCAACTCCGCTTGTATTGCTTGCAGGTACTTGGCGGCACTGTTGGCGGCGTCGAGTGCGTACTCGTAGTCTCCACCAACCCCGCGGGCTTTGATAAATAGGGCGCACAGGTGCGTGTCCTGGGCTTCATGCACAATGTCAGCCATTCCTTGCCTCTTATTCAATCCACTTTTGATTTGGCCCCTTGAGGCTTTCTGAAGCCCTCCACGCTATTCCTAAGTTAAGGGTTTGAAGAACAGTAAGCATCATGATCCAACCAACCCCCTCTATGCCGGACTCTGGTTCCGCACCAGTAAGAAAAGCGACTGTGATTACAAGCCCCTGAACAATAAAAATTATTGAAGGGAATTTCACTTTAGCGGCCCCAATGAAAAGCCCTATTCCGACCACCAGTAGGGCCAGGAAAGCCCCTATGAGCAAGCCGCCACCGCTCCTTTCGTCGTAATATTCAACCAGTTGGAACAGTGCAAACAGCGCCACTTGAATCACGATTAGCGCCCTTGTTCGATAAAAGCTTCTAGTGCTTCAGCCACAAGGGCCTGCAGGGTGACGCCGCGCGAGCGGGCCGCATCAGTCGCTCGAGCCTTGAGGTCAGCAGGCACGCGTACGTTCATCTATACAAGCGCGGGGGGCGTGGCAGCGGCAGCTCCAGGGCGTGGAGGGTAGCGACTTGGACGTCCTCGACGGTGTAGTGGTCGCCCAGGGCTGCAGCAGCCTCTGGGGCGAAAGACTCCAGGCGGGCGCGGGCAGCTTGGGCAGCGGGTGAGGGCGGACGTTTACGTGTAGACATGATTTCATGTGTACACATAAGCGAGCTAGGTTGCTACTTTTTATTACTACCGCGCTAGCTAGCTTGCTATCTAGCATTCTTTCTAGCACCTCCTCTTTCTCCAGGACGCGGGATTTTCCTACGGAAGTAAACTCGCGTACTTCGGTAAATCGCCTGCATAAGGCACGCTTTGTTTCTTCTGTTGCCGAGGGGTACCAATCCCATGGGCCGTCATTGGATAGCAGGTAAAGCGAGGTATATGCGGCCTGTCTATCCGCATACCGTGCGGCTAGCTTGCAGGGGTAGGGGTCGCTCATGGTGAGCAGCTGTGACACCGGGAGCTGACCACGAATTTCGTCCAAGATGAGCACGTCATGCGCATCATATCCATCAAAAGCGCCGCTATTGTAGTGGGTGGCGCGGTAAATATCGGCCCAATCCGCGCTTTCTAGGGCACTGCGAGTTTTTCCAGTTCCAGTAGCGCCGAAAAAGAATTTTACCTGTACATCGCGCATTCTACGGCCCCAGGTTTCGGCATTGCGTGCTTCAATTAGCGTTCTACACTGACGCTCGAATTTCCAAGCGTTTTCGTTGCTAGCTAGCAAGCTAGATAGCTTGCAGTTAGAGGACATGATTTCTTCGCGAAGCTCCTCCAAGTCAGAGCGTTGACCTTGACTCTCCTTGAAGTCGATTTCGCCTTTGACCAGCGGCAATTCGCCTTGGACTCGCGTTTTTCCTTAGTCACGTAGGCTACTGCTTCACGAGCAGTTCCGCGCCTAGGCTCCAGATGTGCTGTCGGGAGCTTATTTTTTAGCGTGCTAAATCGTATCGGCTGGTCGTGGGATAGGTATATCTGCCAGTGTAAATAGCCGCTTATTCCTTTTTCTAGCTGACCAATATATGCCGCGGTGTGTTATCGTTGGCGGATCTTCTCGGCCTGCGCCTGGACCATGCGGGTGAAATCTTCGGGTGCGACTTCGGGGGAGCCGGAGACGGTGTAGGTGGCCCCGTCGATCTCGACGTAGGCGATGCGACTGACGGAGCCGTTGTCACCGGAAAGGGGAGAGGAGGACTGCGTCAGGGTCACCTCGGCGGCGGTGACGGAATCGGCGCCGTCGACGCGCAGCTCCATGGGTGCCGCAGTATAGGACGTGGATCCGCCGGCGTGGGTCCTGGTGATCGACTCGCATCCCGACACGTCACGGGGGTGGTTCAACAGCTGCGGGGCGGATGAGATGGTGACGCTGAGTGTCGCGTCAGTGGACTCGTTGGTGAAGTCGCGGGCCGCGATGACGTCGGGGTTCTGAACGATTTTGGAGATGTAGGTCACGGCGGTGGGGATTAAAGCGGCACATTCGGCCGGGTCGGCGGTGATTTCCTGGGCCATGGAGACCATGTCCTGGTTGATGCCGGGGTTTTCGGCTTCCTGGTCCTGGATCATCTGGTTGATGCTATCCATGGTGTAGCCCTGCGGGGCGGCGGTGTCGTCGACGATGGTGGTGTGGGGGTCGACGGGGCCCTTGTCGACTGTCGGGGAGGCAGAGACCCCGGTGGCGGGGTTGTCCCCGGTGTCCTGGTTGGTGGAGCAGGCGCCGACGGTGGTGCAGGCGGCGGCGAGGGCGAGGGCGAGGGCGGGCACTATGTGTCTGTTCATGCACACACGGTAACAAACACCCCGGTCATGCCCCCTGACTGGCTGGGGATCGGAGGTGCGCAGGGGCGAACATGTGTCGGGTCCCGCCGCCATGGATTCCGGTGCGGGGGCACGTGGGGTGAGTTACCATTGCCGCATGCTGTCGCTTTACGAGGAATTTCCCGACGACCCAATTACGCAGAGGAGCGCTAAGGAAGAGGAAGTCGAATTCCACTTCATCGTCTCCTCGGTACCGGAAAAGAGGGTCGTGGATGATGACTGCGCCAAAGACAAGTTCGAACTCCAATTTATGCTTATGCCTGGTGTGGCTCTCCGGTTACTTCCCGACGGGGAAGTAATCACCGGGGGGATCAATGTGTGTTACCCGCACCTGTTTCACACCCGGCAGGGAAAGACGCTCTGGGATCCGCGGGAAATCGCCGATTTGGAGCCGTTCAAGGTGTATCGCGCGCGGGGTAGCTACTTCTTTTCCGATATCAGGAAGGAACCCTACGTCACCATTTGGGAAATGCTTGATCCGCTGCCCGACCCAGAGATGGAAGAACTCTCGGCCAAGACTGCCGAACCGGTGATCCTGGAGACCAGTATCGGACAACTGGTCCTTGACCGGACGTTTTCGACTTTCGAGGGTAAAGCGGACGACCTCGGCGTCAAGGTCAGTATGTGGTACGAGGGGCCGGAACTGCTCCTCGCGGGCCGGGGGAACATGGCGAAGAAGTTCAAGTCGGCGCTGAACTTCATCAACAACGTCCTCTCCCAGGAGTACCTCGATAACGCGCGCATGCTGGGGGCCGAAAAAGCGCTTCCGGCCGCGAACCGGTGGCGCCACGATGTGGCCGAGGCGGAAGGGAGGCCGACACCCGCCCCGAAGCTTGGGGTGGAGGACGTCTACGCCAAGCTGACTCCGACTGCGGTGAACATTCCCCACAGGGGAAACATTGGCGTCGAGTTCGACGACGGGTACATGTTCGGTGGGCACCCCGTGACGGTGAAGACGAAGAGGGACGGAACTCCCACCTCGATCGAGATGGACGTCTAACCCGACAGTCCTTCTCCCACCCTGCCCTGCCGGGCAGAATGAGGGGTGCTTGCCGGGTTATCGCTTACTAGACAGGGGCCTGAGGGAGCGGAATGCGCTCACCGCGAGGTGTTTTCGCTGGTGAACACCCACTTGCTCTGCAGGATGAAGTTGAGGGTGGTGGCTGTTGCCTGCGAAATCACCCACGAGAGTAAAACCGTGTGTTCGAAATCCGCCAGCGGCATACGGGCGAGCTTGTTGACCAGCACCACCATGATCAAACACGCGGTGTAGACGATGAAGGCCCTCAGCTTCTCGGTGGTGGACCGGTTGCCGGAGAAAGTGACAACGCTATTGGCGTAGTAGGCGAACAGGCTGCCCAGGATGTAACTGTTTGCCCGGCTGATCAGGGCGTTTGCCCCGGAGGTTTCAAGGAAGTGCATGGTGCCGAAGTCGATGGCGGCACCGATGACTCCCACGATGCACAACAACACCACTGCCCGGGCGTTTTTCGTGCAACTGCCCGTAGTCCGTGGTCTATCTTGGGTGTCGTCGACTGTCTGGTTTGGGATGAGGTGCGTCTGCGGGGGTCGGGTAGACCAGCTGGGGCTTTTTATAAGGTGAACTAGATGAGGCCATAAATATGGGCGAAGGGGTCGACAGTGCTGTCTGTTTGGGGTTGATATTCCGCTAGCGTGGTCGCTTCTTCAAAAGCTTCTGCACCGAAGAGGTGCTGGATCAGCGAGGCAGTCATGTCCAAACCCGACCCGCCGCAACGCCCGAGGATGTCCATATTTTTCCATCCTCCACCCAGCGGGCTTGAGATTGCCATTCAACATCATCATCCAAGGAAGAAACCCAACCGAATGCCCTCTTGTTGCTCGTTGCTCGGCGCCCTTTAAGGAGACCCGCGGCTGCCAGTAGGGCTGAACCAGTACAGACCGATGCCACTATCTCGGCACGCTGTCCCGTTTCCTTTACCCAAGACAGGAAGGCGGTGTCTTGAACTAGGGTTCGCGTCCCCGCACCCCCGGGGATCAGGAGAATATCCGGATTCTCGAGGTTTGTGTAAGGCAGATCTGTCAACACACGTACGCCCTGGGTGCTCTGGACGGGCTCTTTTCCTTTCCTAAAAACTTATACGCATGTCCGGAACCTGACTCAAAAGCTCCACCGGCCCAAAGACGGCACTGTTGCAAAGTTAGCGATGAGGCAGCCTTTTGTCTTATTCAAAGGCCTTA
>ERZ1031292.25-NODE-25-length-82786-cov-11.522936_pt1 | contig 82786 bp, 71 predicted proteins | sample MGYA00518215_ERZ1031292 | MGnify/ENA primary metagenome ERZ1031292 (study PRJEB33718, sample SAMN03159822) | human skin metagenome | collected 2014-02-25 | study: EMG produced TPA metagenomics assembly of the PRJNA266117 data set (Human skin bacterial metagenome... | reverse complement strand
CCCAGGCAAACGTGTCAAGGGTGATCCTCATCACCCACACGTGAGCCAAGTCGGGAATATCTTTCGCCACCTATGCCCCCTTCGCCTGTACGAGGAGGAGAAGGGGGCTTATTCAGTTCCACGTGGATAGTGAGTGAGGCTTGTATGGCACGCGTGTGCCGTGAGGTTTGTGAGGCTCCTTATTCCTCCACGCTGGTGGCACGGCGGAATAAGGGATGCCACTGCCACACGGACGCTGCTAGGTTGATACAGATGAAGAGGAATCGAGGAACAACCGCGCTGCTGCCACTTTTTGGGCGACTCCTGTTGCGCCGTGAATGGGTAGCTGCGGGCTATGTCCTTGGCTGGGGCGTGGTCAAACACCTGCCCGAGGCATGGGGGCGTGGGCTTTTCCGGAGGGCTGCGCACACGGTGGGGTATAACAAACAGCTCGCGAAAAACCTCACGCGCGTTCTGGGGAGGACACCGACGCTCGAGGAAATTCGGGATAGCCTCGCGTCATATGCGCGCTATTGGTATGAGGCCTTCGCCCTCGACAGGGTGGTTCCGGACGCACTCAACATCGATGGAATCGATAATCTTGATCCTTCTCGTGGTGCTGTCATCACCCTGACGCATAGCGGGAATTGGGATCTCGCCGGCGTGGCCTTGGTACGTGAGGTAGGCGGACTTTCTACTGTTGCCGAGCATCTGCGGCCAGACGAGCTCTACCAGGCTTTCGTTGCGTACAGGGAGAATCTCGGGTTCACCGTCTACCCGCATGACGAGCACCCCATGGGGCACTTGGAAGACGATGTGCGGGCCGGTGCCGTCGTCGCGATGATGGGGGAGCGCGACCTGAAGGGACACGGCGTAACCGTCACCTTCTTCGGTGAGAAATCGACATTTCCGGTGGGACCTGCCGTCCTTGCACAACGGGCGGGTGTGCCGTTGCACGTCGCAGATGTGTACTTCACTGATAGCGGCTGGGGCCTGTCGCTGCGCCCGGCCATTGAGGTCACCACGGTGGAGGAGACCGCCCAGCGCATCGCCAACGAATTCGAGGAAACCGTCGGCGCGCATCCCACTGACTGGCACATGCTCCAGCCCATTTGGGTTGCTGACCGCTGAGCAGCCACCAGGACGCGGAGACCGCAGTGTGCATGGCACACGTGAGCGCGCGTGTCGCGCTGTGTGGCCGAGTGGAACCGCCCTGGCGGCGCATGGTGGCTAGCCACGGAACCTGCGGTCCGTCGCATCGTGCCACAACCTGGTCTGGGCGGGGGAGAGTCGGTCATTGGAATTCGGTGAGGGCAAAAGGTGAGTAGAGTTAGTGCAATCATGCGCGTTGGAATTGTTTGCCCCTATTCCTTTGATGAACCAGGCGGGGTCCAAAATCACGTGCTCGAGCTGGCTCACACACTCATTGCCGCCGGGCACGATGTTCGCGTACTCGGGCCATGCGCAACGACGACACCGGATATTCCGCCCTTTGTTGTCCGCGGTGGTGCATCCATCGCTGTTCCCTACAACGGGTCCGTAGCGAGGATCGCCTTCGGCCCAGCTGTTACCCGTACAACGCGTAGGTTTATCACCGAGGGGCACTTCGATGTGTTGCACATCCATGAGCCCAATTCACCCAGCTACTCCATGGAGGCGCTCCGGCTCGCTGAGGGCCCCATTGTCGCCACCTACCACGCCTCAGCAGAAAAATCCTTGCTGCTCAAGGTGGCACAAGCAACCTTCCTCACCCCGCTTCTGGAGAAGATCGGCGGGGGCATTGCCGTGTCCGATACGGCACGGCGGTGGCAGGTGGAGCAACTGGGCGGTGACCCGGTGGCGATTCCCAATGGCATCCATGTGTCGGCATTTTCCCGGTACGCACATCGAACCACGCCACGACGGATTGCGTTTGTTGGCCGCCTGGATGAGCCCCGCAAAGGCCTCGACCTTTTGCTCGGCGCCCTGGAACAGCTTGCGGATCAGGATGGCTGCGAATACCACCTCGATGTTATCGGCGGAGGTAAACCACGCACGTCGACGAGCACGGTGACCTATCACGGCAGGGCGACAGACGAGGAAAAGGCGCGGCTGCTAGGTGAAGCGAGCATTTTCGTGGCGCCGAACACCGGCGGCGAAAGCTTCGGCATCATTCTCGTCGAAGCAATGGCTGCGGGGTGTGCCGTCATCGCCTCAGACATTCCTGCGTTCAGGGCAGTGCTCGGCGATTCCGGTGTGACGTTTGCCAATGGGAATAGCGCCGATCTTGCCCGGGCGATCAAGGAATTATTGCAGCACGACGAAAAAGTAGCGGCCCTGCAGGCAAAGGGCACCGTGAATGCTGAGCAGTACGATTGGTCCGTCGTCGCCCGGAAGGTCCTGACGGTGTACGAAACGGTCGCGGACGGTACGACCGTGACGTGCGCGCACCCCACCAAGGGGCACACGTGGCCCTGGTCTGTCCGGCTGCTTGGGAGGAAGAAGACGTCATGAGCCATGTAGCCGTCCTCCTGGTGGGAGTCATCCTCACTGCTGTCTTCCTGTGGTGCTACTTCACAGCCCAACGTCTCAACCGCCTTCACATCCGCACTGACCGTGCACGCGACTCCCTGGAAGGAGCGCTCAACCGGCGCGCCGCTGTCATCGCAGCATTGTTCCCGGAGCTTGTTCAGCAGGCGAGCAGCCTGGAGGACATTGAGCTCAGCTACGACAATTTCGATGCCCGTAGGAAGGCCGAAACGGAGCTTATCTGTGCTGTCCGCGAAAACGGGACGAATAGCGGACTGTTTAACGATCTCTTCCTCGGCCTCGATGATGCACTCCCCGGATCGGTTGCTGGACAGGCAGATGCCAACGGTGAAGCTCACGAGCACGGCACGCAGGTAAGCGGGAACCACCAACATGTCGTTGCCCTCTCGGATGCTAATGTTCGGGTGCATTTGGCCACCAGGTTCTATAACCAGGCGGTGGCGGACACGCGGCATATTCGTCATCGTCCTCTGGTGAAGCTTTTCTGGCTGGCGGGAAATGCGCCGATACCTGCATATTTTTAAGCCATCAGAGTCCATAGGCGTGCCTGAGTTTAAGAGAAGTGTGGAGAAGGGGGCACCCTTTTGAACTTCTTAACCATTTTTTAACCAGCAGATTACCGACCGGTTATGATTAGTTAAAGATTCCGGTCTCAAGATGATTACGAAAGAAGGAGATCTAGTGTCTGAGAATCAGGCTCAAACTGAACACGGAACGGCACGCGTGAAGCGCGGTCTCGCCGAGATGCTCAAGGGTGGCGTCATCATGGACGTTGTCAACCCTGAGCAGGCAAAGATCGCCGAGGATGCGGGAGCCACGGCCGTGATGGCGCTCGAGCGCGTCCCCGCAGACATCCGCGCCGAGGGTGGTGTCTCTCGCATGAGTGACCCGGACATGATCGATGGCATCATCGATGCCGTGTCGATCCCGGTCATGGCAAAGGCTCGGATCGGTCATTTTGTTGAGGCACAGGTCCTGCAGTCGTTGGGTGTCGATTTCATCGATGAGTCCGAGGTTTTGACCCCGGCCGACTACAAGAACCACATCGACAAGTTCCAGTTCACCGTCCCGTTTGTGTGTGGTGCAACCAACCTCGGTGAGGCTCTGCGCCGCATCAACGAGGGCGCTGCCATGATTCGCTCGAAGGGCGAGGCCGGCACGGGTGATGTCTCCAACGCTGTCACCCACATGCGGACGATTCGTGCGGAGATCAACCGCCTGTCCTCCATGGCTGAAGACGAGCTGTACGTGGCGGCGAAGGAACTCGGCGCACCGTACGCGCTGGTCCGCGAGGTTGCTGAAAACGGCAAGCTCCCTGTCGTGCTGTTCACCGCTGGTGGCATCGCTACCCCCGCAGACGCCGCGATGATGATGCAGCTTGGTGCCGAGGGTGTATTCGTCGGTTCCGGTATCTTCAAGTCAGGCGATCCGGAAAAGCGTGCCAAGGCGATTGTTCAGGCTACGCAGAACTACGACGATCCGGACACGATCGCCAATGTGTCGCGTTCCCTCGGCGAGGCCATGGTGGGCATCAACGTTGATGATCTGCCGAAGGATCACCGCCTGGCAGATCGTGGCTGGTAACAGCCCCTCACGCGAGTCATTCGACTTACCTTTCAACCGCCTTTCGGCTGGCACGTTCCTACAGTGGTCTGTGCTACGCAGAAAGGCGGTTGTCGCCGTTAGAACCCCAGCACCCCCAAAGTTGCGGGCATGCTCTGGCGTCTTCTCGGGTGGGTTAACATCGAAGAAGATGATAGGCGTTTGCTTTCGGGCGTGGCATAGGCGACAGGTTGTTGTTTTGCTTTTCGACGTTTGGGTCGCTGCGAGTCGGCGTATGCACGCCACGGTACGGAAGTTTGACTGAAGGGTGGAGCGTGACGGTTATAACTGGCTTTGAGCCATTCGGAGGGCGAGAGGACAACGCGTCGTGGCAGGTTGCTCACCGTGTCGCCGATGACCTTGCACGCGAAGGCAAACAGATTCACGCTGTGCAACTCCCCGTGGAATTTGACGCGATCGGCCCCTTTATTGCGCACCACCGTGAGGAGACCGTTGTCAGCATCGGGGAGGCAGCCGTAGCACAGCGAGCCCGCTTAGAGGTCGCCGGACGCTTGTGGCAGCACGGAACGGATAACACGGGGGAGTACTTCAATCGACCGCTCGCCTCGTCGTTGCTGCCAGTGGACGAAGGAGAGCTTCTGCAGCAGGTGGATTGGAGCGTTACACAATCCACAGGGCAGCCCCTTGTAGAAAAAGCGCGTAGAAGAGCAGGGTCGTGTGTGCGAGTCCTCTACGACGGCCCAACGCCGCCTCCTGCCGTCACGGGCGACGCAGGGCTGGAATATGCCGTGAGCTCGCCAGAAGATGTGGTGCAATGCGCACGAGAAGCCGGACTGGCCATCTCGAATGATGCTGGCCTGTACATTTGTAACACGACGACCGCGCTCGGCTACGGGCATCTGCGCAGGTTTGCGTTCATTCATGTCCCTGCACAACCACCGACCGCTGCGACGGTGGACGCTGTAGGTACATTTGTACGTAAACTAATTTATTCCGCTCACGGAGGTGCCCATGAAGTCTAAGATCGAAAAAACACTGGACCTGGACCGCATCGATACAGATATCTTTGTTGGTCCGATCGTGAAATCGAACTTTATCCGCACTTTTGGTGGCCAGATTGCGGCCCAGACCCTTGTCGCGGCAACGCAGACGGTGGACTCCGATCATACCGTTCATTCCCTGCATGGTTATTTCATCCGCCCGGGCAAGGCCGAGCTGCAAACAGTATTCCTCGTGGAACGCATCCGCGATGGTCGGAGTTTCGTTTCCCGGCAGGTAAAGGCTGTCCAGGAAGGCAAGCCCATCTTCATCATGCAGGCGAGCTTCCACCGTCGCGGTGATTCTGGGATTGAGCACGCTGACCGGATGCGCACAGTTCCGTCTGCCGATGAGCTCCCGGAAGGCCCCCTGGAATCAATGAATGACACCTACCGCGCGCTCCTGGAAGAGTGGAGTGACTGGGACATTCGTGTTGTTCCCCCGGAGCGTTACCAGCACAACCCCTACACGCCGTCGCAGCAAGTCGTCTGGTTTCGGGCAAAGGACAAGCTTCCCGACGATGAGACGTTCCATATCTGCACGCTGACGTACATGTCCGATATGACGCTGCTGCAGTCTGCGCTCGTCCCGCACCCGCACGTCGATGTGCAGGAGGCGTCCCTCGATCACGCAATGTGGTTTCTGCGCCCGTTCCGTGCGGACGAATGGCTGCTCTATGACCAGGTTTCTCCCAGTGCCGCTAATGGCCGTGCCTTGACGCAGGGTAAAATTTTTGACTCGGCGGGAAACCTCGTGGCCATAGCCACACAAGAGGGTCTAACCCGCTTTCTTAAGGACGGGACCTCACCGGTTCCCATGACGAACTTGAAGGGATAGACCCATGAAGATTAGCATCCTCGCTGTTCAAGGCGGAGTAGCTGAGCATGAACGCACACTCCGGCAGGTGGCCGAGAATTATCGGGATAACTCCGACTCGACCTGGGGCGATCTTGAGGTGATTCTTGTTCGTCGCGCCGCCCACCTTGAGGGCATCAACGGTCTTATCCTGCCCGGTGGCGAGTCCACGACGATGTCCCGGCTCCTCACCTTGTCGGGAATGGACACGTTGCTGAAGGAAGCGCTGGAAGCTGGGCTTCCCGCGTACGGGACGTGCGCGGGCATGATTCTTTTGGCCTCCGAGGTGCTCGATACGCGGCCGGATGCAATCTGGCTGAGCGCGCTGGAGATCGCCGTTAGGCGCAACGCGTTTGGCCGGCAGAGGGATTCTTTTGAAGCTGACCTTGCGTTTACGGGAATCGACGAGCCCGTCCACGCAACGTTTATCCGTGCACCCATCGTGGAGGAGGTCTCTGCCGATGTGGAGGTTCTGTGCAGAGAGCCGGAGGGTCGAATCGTCGGAGTCCGCCAGGCAAACGTTCTGGCTACCTCCTTCCACCCGGAGGTCAGCGGGGTTACTGAGGTACACGAGCTGTTCCTGCGCATGTGTGAGGACGCTGGTTTTACCTACACTGCTTAGCCGCACCGACACTGTTTGGTAGCACCGCGCAGTCGTTGCAACTTCACGGACCACAAACTATGGACCAAAAACCATGGAGCACAGACCACGGACCATGTGGCAGCGTTGCCCGGGTCAACGTACCGCAACCTATGTAACAGGAGACCACAGAAAATTGCGGTAAATGGCAGTAGATTGCAGAGCACCGCGATACATTGCGATGCGATACATTGCGACACGGTGTAGCTGTCTTCCTACCAGCGGATGTTGGATTCCGGGTAGGATGGTGGCGGCAGTCGCACGCTCCTCGGCGGATCTCTGTACTTGCGCGGGGACACCCGTGGACGGGGGGCGTGTGGATACCCCACTTCCGGTTGAAAAATCGGCTCGCGCACAGTGTGCGGGGTGGGGTGTGTGAACGAGCGCACAATGCACTCGTATAATAACTACGTTCAGTTGAAGTAACGGAAAGGATCCTGGTCTATGTCGGGTCACTCAAAATGGGCAACCACGAAGCACAAGAAGGCCGCCAACGATGCTAAGCGAGGCAAAGAATTTGCCAAGCTCATCAAGAACATCGAGGTAGCTGCACGTACTGGTGGCGGCGATCCCGCTGCGAACCCGACCCTGGATGACATGATCCGCAAGGCCAAGAAGGCCTCTGTTCCGAACGACAACATCGAGCGCGCCCGCAAGCGTGGCTCCGGCGAGGAAGCCGGCGGCGCAGACTGGCAGACGGTGATGTACGAGGGCTACGGCCCCAACGGTGTCGCCATGCTCATCGAGTGCCTGACGGATAACCGTAACCGCGCCGCTACCGAGGTGCGTACGCGTATGACGAAGAACGGTGGCAACATGGCGGACAGCGGTGCCGTGAGCTACATGTTCTCCCGCAAGGGCGTAAGCACGGTCAAGAAGGGGGAGCTGACCGAGGACGATGTTCTTCTGGCAGTTCTCGATGCCGGAGCCGAGCAGGTCAATGACCTGGGTGACATGTTCGAGGTCGTTTCCGATGCCTCCGATTCCACCGCTGTGAAGGAAGCGCTCCAGGCTGCGGACATTGAGGTTGAGGACACCGACTCCGAGTTCCGCGCTTCCGTTGAAAACGCCGCCGATCTCGCAACGGCCAAGAAGATCCTCAAGCTCATCGATATCCTCGAAGAGTCCGACGATGTCCAGAACGTCTACACGAATATGGATATCCCCGAGGATGTCGCTGCACAGCTCGAAGACGAGGACTAGTCCCGTCACCTAGTAGTAGCTGACCTAGCCACCAACCTTTAGAGGATCAACCTTTAGAGGTTGGTGGCTTTTGTCTGTTTTACACGGACTCTGTGGAACGGTTCCCGGCTGCACATAAAGACTTGAACGCAAAGAGGATTTGAAATATAGAGCCCCGAGCCTCAGCGAAGCGGGAGACTGCTCATCGGTAGCTATCAATTTCGCCACCTCAAGTGTCGCTGTCCGGCTCCGATGTGGGCCGTGTGTGCTACCTTATGGGGGAACGTAAATTCGAACGCGTTAGAAAGAGCTGGCGACGATGGATTCAACAGTAGGGCTGAGGGTACTGGGAATTGATCCTGGTCTCACTCGTTGTGGCCTCTCCATCGTCCAGGCTGGTAAGGGCCGCACTGTCATCCCCGTAGCGGTAGGTGTCGCGCGGACACCGTACAAGTCTTCTATGGGCGATCGCCTCAAGGAATTGTACGAAGCCATTACCGAATGGATTTCGGAATATAACCCTGACGTGGTTGCCATGGAACGTCTCTTTGAGCGTGGTGAGGTTTCCACCGTGTTGCACACCGCCCACGCCGTAGGCGTACTCATTCTCGCGGCCTCGCAGGCGGGGCTAGCGGTCCACGAGTACACACCGTCGCAGGTGAAAAAAGCAATCACCGGCAATGGCCGGGCGGATAAGAAGCAGATGACGGCAATGGTGACGAGGATCTTAGGGTTGGAGAATCCTCCCAAGCCCGCGGATGCTGCCGATGCCCTCGCCATCGCGATTACGCATTGTTGGCGCGCCCCGCAGATTCTGCGGGAGGAAAAGGCCAAGGAGCAGTTGCGCAAGATGGGCATCGATCCTGATCGTGCCACGGGGCCGAAAGGTATGAACACCACCTACCACCCGCGTGTGGTTCCAACTCCGCAGGTGACTGGCGAAACGATCCGCGACCTCGGCACGAATCAGACAAGGTCGAGTCAGACAAGGCCGAGGCATTGACTACTGCGCCAGTGGAGAGCCTCCACGTCGGTGCGAACCATGACATCAACCAAGCCTAGCTAAGCTAAATAACGGAAAATGATAGTGCGTACAACGAGCTGTGCGGTGCACAGAAGAAAAGCGCAGAAGGAGTAGCAGTACAGATGATCGCGTCGCTTCACGGTGAAGTTATCGCCAAAACGCTGACGAGCGGTGTCATTGAGTGTGGTGGCGTCGGTTATGAATTCCTTGCTACTGCCACCACACTTGCGGAGCTCCCACTGGGGGAGACCGGCAGGGTACTTACCACCATGGTGATTGGGGAGAAGGTGTTGACGCTCTACGGGTTCGCCCACGATTCGGAGCGGACGATGTTTTCTCAACTTCAGGGGGTACAGGGGCTTGGACCGAAGCTCGCCCTGGCCTGCCTTAATACGTACTCGCCTTCGGAAATTGCTGTTGCCGTAGCTAATGACGATAAGAAGACACTGCAGAAAATCCCCGGTGTCGGTGCTCGCATGGCAGCGAAGATGACAGCTGTCCTCGATGGAAAGCTAAACGAATACATCGACACAACGGCTGCTGCTTCCACCACTTCAGAAGCTCCGGTTACTGGAGGCTCCGCCACCGTGGTTGCAGCACTCGTCCAACTCGGCTTTACCGACGACATGGCTAATCAAGCAGCAGCCTGGGCGGAGGAGAACAATCCTGGTGCGGACACGGGTACCAATCTGCGCCACGCACTCCAATACCTGGGTAAGAAGAAGTAGCTCGGGTTTGTGTCGCAGCGCAATCATCAGTGAGCCGTAAGTGACAGTCCAAAACGGTAAGGTCGAAAAGGAAAGGGGGCTAGTGTCATGGCCAATGTAGAAAAGACGGAATTCGTACTCCCGGAAGATAGTGCCACACCTGCCGGAGGAACCGGCCTGGGGCGAAATCCGGAGTCTGCAGCCGTCAGTCCTGAGCGCCAGGAAACCGATCATGACCTTGAGGTGAGCCTTCGCCCTAAGTCCATTGATGAATTCATTGGCCAGGACAAGGTACGCAAGCAGTTGCGTCTCGTCCTTGAAGGCGCGAAGAAGCGCGGTTCCGCCCCCGATCACGTTCTCCTGTCTGGTCCTCCCGGTCTGGGTAAGACGACCATGGCCATGATTATCGCCCAAGAGCTCGGGACATCGCTGCGGATGACATCGGGCCCTGCGCTGGAGCGCGCCGGCGACCTTGCCGCCATGCTGTCCAACCTCATGGAGGGCGATGTCCTATTCATTGACGAGATTCACCGCATCGCCCGGCCAGCAGAAGAAATGCTGTACATGGCGATGGAAGACTTTCGCATCGATGTGATCGTGGGCAAGGGGCCTGGTGCTACCTCCATCCCCTTAGAGCTTGCGCCGTTTACTCTCGTGGGCGCGACCACCCGCTCCGGCATGCTTACCGGCCCATTGCGGGACAGGTTTGGCTTCACCGCGCATATGGAGTTTTACTCGCCGAAGGATCTCACCGCTGTCGTACTTCGCGCAGCCACGATTCTCGGAGTCGAGATCGATAAGGAAGCCGCCGCGGAGATTGCCAGCAGATCGCGTGGCACGCCGCGTATTGCGAACCGCCTTTTGCGACGCGTGCGCGACTACGCCGAGGTGCATGCGGACGGCCATATCGATGTTGAATCAGCGAAGGCTGCATTGCTCGTTTTCGATGTTGATGAGAAGGGGCTCGATCGCCTCGACAGGGCTGTGCTCAATGCACTCATCAAGGGCCACGGTGGTGGCCCGGTTGGTGTGTCCACTCTGGCCATTGCTGTGGGGGAGGAGCCCTCAACGGTAGAAGAGGTGTGTGAACCTTATCTCGTGCGTGCAGGGCTCATTTCCCGCACCGGCCGAGGCCGTGTCGCTACGGCCTCTGCGTGGCAGCACCTGGGGTTAACGCCGCCAGAAGGCACCGTTGGTCTTTTTTAGCCGGGTAGCGCGTGCACTATGCCCCGCGCCAGTATGCCCATCTACTGTTCAGTATCTTTCTGGACTGTGTGTCCAGTATGTAATGTCTGGCGTCTACCGTAGTTGTATTTGAGGTCGCGGCAGTGGACGTTTTCCTCCGTAGCCACGGGACTTCTCTGCGTTACCTCTATGCAACTTCCATGCGAGAAGCCACCGAATCTCTCTGAAAATCAGAGTGGTGTTCACGGTCATCCGGTGTCTGCGTACTGCACCGGGTGTCCCACGTTTTTCGTTGACAAGAGTTTTCTGGAACAATTCGTTTTATGGATCTCATTTTTCTTCTTATTATTCTGGTCATCTTTGCAGCACCCATGTTCCTTATGCAGCGTAAGCAGAAGAAGCAGATGGAGGAGCTGCGCACGATGCAGGGGCAGCTCGTTTCCGGCGATCACGTAGTCACCACGGCTGGTCTGCACGGTCTTGTTCACCTCGTCGATGAAGACGAGGTTGAACTCGAAATCGCTCCCGGGTGCATCACCAGGTGGGAAAAGATTGCCATCGTAAAGAAGATCGACGATACTCCCGCTGCTGCTGATAACGCGTTTATCGAAGCTCCCGAGACTCCGGAGACTGGTCACGATACGACTCTTGGTGGCGATGCCACTGGTACGGAAAAGCGCGACTAACCGCGAGAACAACGCATTAACGCATGGAGGCATTATTCAACAAGGCAGGTTAAAGACAACCTGTTGAGCAATAAACGGTAAGCAGCCCCTCCGGCACTCAGTGCAGAAAAAACAAGCGCAAAGCCGAGCTCGGAGGTATGAACGCCACAACGACATTTTCATATACACAGCCCGTCCCATGCACTCAGGCAGGGGCGGGCTTTTGCCTCCTCCCAAACCTCCAGGGCCTGTGGTTGCCCAATCACGTTTGTGTGTTCTGCCGCAAAAACCGGCGAGGTGCGGATGGTACAAGGAAACGCCCTTCCGTGGGGCGGGGAAACGTCGACAAGCCAAAGCTGTGGGGTAGAAGGGTAGGAGAAGAAGATATAGAGGTGACCGAATGCAAAAGACAGCGCAGCGCGTAGTCGGGGGAGAGCCGCGAGAAACTGCACACAAAGTCCTGCACACTAAGAAAAGGCATGGGCAGTGACGAAGTGTGAATCGAGGCGCTGCAGGGCATTTAGGCGCATGAAATGCCCATGAATGCGCAGGGAAACAGGGGCGATGCGTGCGTATTGGCAGTGCATGTCGTAACATAGACCCGTTGTGCACCCTTCATGAGGAAGGGAGAGACACATATACTTGCTAAAGGTGGCGCTTTCAAGCGTCAGGAATGATAAGTTGACCAGCCATGATAGCGGTGACCGAGAGGCTGCTGCAGGTGTGCGAACCGTTGCTGGTGCGCACGTCATGGCTCGTCGTGGAGGATTACATTGGCGTCACAATCTGAACGCGAGGCCGAACACAAGGCTCGGCACACCACGGATTTCGTAGGCCGCTATCCCTGGGGTGCCCTGGGGATTTTCGGAATCATTCTTATCCTGGTGTACTCGCTCCTTTTCTTGACACCCGGTGCGAACACGCCGAAGCTTGGTATCGACCTGCAGGGTGGTACCCGTGTCACGCTCGTTCCGCAAGGCGGTGAGCCCACTCCGCAGCAGTTGGATCAGGCTCGTACCATTCTTGAAAACCGCGTGAACGGCATGGGTGTGTCTGGTGCAGAGGTTGTTACCGACGGCAACACCCTCGTTATTACAGTCCCCGGTGAAGACACCGCCCAGGCGCGAAACCTTGGCCAGACTTCGCAGCTGGTGTTCCGCACAGTTGCGCAGCCGTCTGCTCCGCAGCTGGACCAGATCATGCCCACGCTGACGGACATGGCTAACCGCTGGTTGACGTACGGACTCGTTACCCCGGAGAAGGCAAACGAAGTACTCAAGCAGTACCACGACCTCATGAACCAGCAGGGCAATGCTGCAGAAGGCGAAGAGGCAACCGCCGCCGCAGGTGATGCACCGACCGTCGATGCCGAGCCACTGCCGGAGCCGAAGAACTCCATTGAGGAGCAGAAGCGCCGCGATGAGGTGTTCGACATGCTGCTCGAGGATCGTCAGTCCACCGATGCCGCAACGCAGATGGCTGTTGCCGGCCTCATGGAATGCTCCGAGGACAGTACGCATGATCCCATCGCCGGTGGCGATGACCTGTCTAAGCCGCTCGTCGCCTGCTACCCCGAGATGGGCCAGGCTATGCTGCTTGGGCCATCCCCGCTGCTCGTTGGTGAGCCGGAAGATGGTCGTCGCCTGACGGGTAACGAGATTGATACCAACCGTCCGATTAACGGTGGCATCAACCCGCAGACCGCACAGAACGAGGTGGTGTTCACCTTCAAGTCTGAAAATGGCGAGACCGGCTCAGAAACGTGGGCACAGCTCACCCAGGAGTACCTCAACAAGCAGGTCGCAGTCGTTCTTGACTCGCAGATCATTTCCGCACCGCAGGTGCAGTCTGCAACACCGGTTGGTTCCTCCACCATGATTACCGGCATGAAGAACGAGGAAGAGGCTAAGACGCTGGCCAACAACCTCCAGTACGGTGCCCTCCCACTGAGCTTCGTGGGTGAAAATGGTGAACGCGGTGGCACGACCACCGTTATCCCGCCGACGCTGGGCGCTGCATCCCTGCGAGCCGGCCTTATCGCTGGCCTCATCGGCCTGCTCGCCGTGGCAATCTTCTCGTTGGCTAACTACCGCCTCTACGGCGTGCTCGCGATGTTTACCCTCGTCGCCTCCGGCACCCTCGTGTACGGTTCACTTGTCCTTCTTGGCCGTTGGATCGGTTACTCCCTTGACCTTGCCGGCGTGGCTGGCTTGATCATCGGTATTGGTACCACCGCGGACTCCTTCGTCGTGCTCTACGAGCGCATCAAGGATGAGATACGTGAGGGAAGAACATTCAGATCCGCGGTTCCGCGTGGTTGGGATCGCGCCCGCAGGACCATTATTTCCGGTAACTTCGTGTCTGTCATCGCGGCCGTGGTTCTCTACATCCTGGCCGTCGGCGACGTGAAGGGCTTCGCCTTCACCCTGGGTCTCACCACGGTGTTCGACCTGGCCGTCACGTTCTTCGTTACCGCGCCGCTCGTCATCCTCGCATCCCGCAAGAAGTTCTTTGCTAAGGCGAGCGTTAACGGCCTGGGCAAGGTGTACGAGCTCGTTGAGCAGCGTCGCGCAGCCGGCGAGCATTTGGAAGCCGATACCGCCTGGTACAACCATCGGATGCTGGCAAAGCGCAACGGTGAGGCTGCCGGTTCCTCTGAAGGAACGGGTTCCACCAAGGTGACAGTAGACACCGAGGCGGATGATGCACCCGAATCGCGGATGATCGCAGACGATCGTCCGTCCGCGCTCATCACGCTTGAGGAATCCATCGCGAACGAGCCTCAGGTACCGGAACATCTGAGGAAGAAACTCGTCGATGATGACACCCCAACAGGCCCCAACAATTCTGGCCAGGAGGAGAAGTAACAATGACTACTCAAGTACGGGTGGATAACGAAACCAACGCCGAATCCAACAACTCCTTCTTCAGACGGCTGTACACCGGTGAGGGCGGCATCGACTTCGTTGGTCGCCGCAAGCTGTGGTACATCATCACCCTCGTGGTGCTCGCCGTGTGCGTGCTCGGAATTATCTTCCGTGGTTTTACCCTTGGTATTGACTTCCAGGGTGGTACCAAGATGACGATGCCGGCAGCAGATCTCGATACCGCAGCTGTGTCACAGACCTTCGAGGAAGCCACAGGTGTTATGCCGGAGGGCGTGCAGATCGTTGGTGCACAGGATTCCCGCATCCTCGAGATTGCTTCTGAGCGTCTCTCCGATGATCAGATCATGGCGGCCCGCGAGGCTCTGTACACCGAGTTCCAGCCCAAGGACGCGGCAGGCGAAGTCACCCCGGATGCTGTCGGTGACTCGACCGTGTCTGAGTCCTGGGGCTCTACCATCACCAACCGTATGGTGATCGCCTTCGGCGTCTTCCTGCTCCTCATCTTTGTCTACATTGCTGTCCGCTTTGAGCGCGACATGTCCATCGCCGCCATCGCGGCTCTGGGCGTTGACGGCATCTTCATTGCTGGCTGCTACGCGCTGTTCGGCATGGAGGTCACTCCGGCCGTCGTTATCGGTCTGCTGACCGTTCTTTCCTTCTCCCTGTATGACACCGTGGTGGTGTTCGACAAGGTGGAAGAGAATACGGAAGGCTTCGAGCACACGACGCGGAAGACGTACGGTGAGCTGGCTAACCTAGCCGTTAACCAGACGGTGATGCGTTCCATTTCCACGACAGTGATTTCTGCACTGCCGATCATCGCCCTGATGATCGTGGCCGTCTGGCTCATGGGTGTGGGCACGCTCAAGGACCTGGCTGTCGTTCAGCTCATCGGCGTTATTGAGGGCACGTTCTCCTCCGTGTTCCTCGCCACGCCACTTCTGGTTAGCATGAAGAACCGTCAGAAGAAGTTCAAGAAGCACAACCTCGAGGTTGCGGCCGTCCGTCAGACCGATGTCGATGGTGCCACCTACGAGGAGGCAGTCGAGGCCGGCCTGGTGAACGAGGACGGCACTGCTGCCGTGGATGAGCACGAAGAGATCGTTGGCGCGAACGGTCTTCGTCCGACGGGAGTGAACTCGGAGGACGCGGAACGCTTCAACACCGATGACGGCGAAACCCCGTTGGGCGCCAGCTGGCGGCCGACGCGTCGTTACTAAAGTCCGCGACGACGCCACATGCGCACGTAGAACCCCGCCTTCGGGCGGGGTTTTCCCGTTTCGGTGACCCACAATGCGCCCTTCCCAATCACGCAACAACTCTGGGTCACGGGCGCACAAGAATATGTAAAAGGACCATGGATTGAAATCAGATGACCGGCGAGAGTCCTGGGACAGGTGTTATCTAGCGTTAGTACAGTCAACGCCTTAGAATAATCACATGCACCCTACGTTTGCGTCGGGAAAGATCGTACGTGTTGGGTGGTTGAATTCTTTTGGTGCGGCGAAACTCGTCGTGCGACCTGAACGGAGGAAACTTTCGTGAACGTACGCAGAGCGGTACGGGCCATTGCTGCAGCAGTGTGCTCTGTGGGGCTTCTCGCATCCTGCTCCTCAGGGGGACCGGAGCGTAACGATGAAAAGATCTTCTCCTACTTTGTTCCGGGCGAGGTCGCCACAACCAATTCTGCGAGCTACATTGGCTACCTCACGGATTCGTCGCTTATTAGCCCTCGTCTGTTCCCCGGTGTGTTCGTTCACGGTCCGGCAGGCCAGATGATTCCGAATAGGGATGTTGCAACCGCACAACTGCTCCCAGGAACAAAGCGACAGGTTGTGTACAGCATCGCGGATACGGCGAACTTCTCGGACGAGGTTCCGCTTACCTGTGATGATTTCACCCTTGCTGTGCAGGCGGGCAAGTACCCGGAGGTTTTCGATTCACACGTGCCTCTCATGCAGCAAATCGAGGAAGTCAAATGCCAACCGGGATCCAAGGAATTCACGGTGGTATTCCACGAGGGTCAAGGCCAGCGGTGGCGCCACCTGTTCCGCTCCGGCACTGTCATGCCGGCGCACGTGCTCGCGGCCAAGCTGGGAATCGCACCGGAGGATCTACTCGCGCGTGTGCAAAGTGGCGATGTTGCGCAAATGCAGGACATCGGCGATGCCTGGGCGCAGGACTTCCGTCTTGACCGCTTCGATCCGGCAGTGCAGGTGAGTTTCGGCCCGTACCGGATTGAGCGGGTCACCGAAGGCGGCGGGCTCGTACTAGTGGCCAACGAGGCATACAACGGCGATGCCCCCGCTATCTCTCCGCTCGTCATTCGACCGAACAGCAGCACTGCCGGTGAATTCCACGAGACTGGGGGGGCAGTCGGTATTGCTGACGTTCCCCGAGTGGCAGATGCGGCGTGGACGGAGAAGAAGACCGGCTACGCCGTTGAGCCGACCAGTGGCAAGCTCATTGATCAACTTGTCCTGGCGAAGACAGGGGTGTTTACAGCCCCGGAGGATAGGCAGGCCTTTGCCGCTTGCATCGACCAGGAAGCCGTTGCTCAGAAGTCCACAGATGTTTCCGGTGTGCCGGTTACCGCGCTGGGAACCCGGTTGTCCTCGGCCGAGTCGCCGACAGCGATTGCTACGCAGGATATTGGTGCGGCACACATTGCCGTTGACCTGCCCTTGGCGGAGCGCCTGCGTGGCCAGACGATCCGCATCGCCTATGTTGGACCCAACGAGCGTTTCGCAGCAATGGTGGAAGCGATGCGGCAGTCCTGCGAGCCGGCAGGTATCAACGTCGTGGATGCGTCTGCGGAATTTGATGTCAAGGCTGCGACAATCGAGCCTCCCACCATTGGGGACGCTGGCGCTGCGTACCCCGCCGATGCCGGATACGTCCAGGAAGAGTGGATGACAGCACCGCTCACAACCTATGCCGCCGACAACTACGCCACGGCATCGGAGGCTGTCGTACCGCCTGTGGCGGACGCACTTCTCATCTCCGCAGAGCCGGCGTTCGAGTACGGTCATGTTTCCGCATCCACGGAGGATCAAGAGGAGCTGCGGAAGGCGGAAGAGATGCTTTGGCAAGAAGTGCCCACCGTACCGCTGGCCTCTCAGCCTCGAGTATTTATTATGGATACGACAGTAGACAATGTAGCGATCGGAACAACCCGTTCCGGCATTGGCTGGAACATGGACCGTTGGTCCAAAGGAGCTAAGTAAGACATGACTTTCAACACGGCACGAGAAGCTCTCGATAAACTGACCCGTCACGTCCCCGGGTTCCCCGAGGAGGGTGTGGTCTTTGAGGATCTGACACCAGTTTTCGCCGATGCCAAGGCTTTCACACTCGTCATTGATGAGTTGGCAGAGTTTTCTCAACGCCTCGGAGGAGAGGTTGTTGCCGGCCTCGATGCGCGTGGATTCCTCGTTGGATCCGCTGTCGCGTACAAGCTGGGGCAGGGGTGCCTTGCCGTGCGCAAGAAGGGGAAGCTCCCTCCGCCTGTCATTACCGAGGAATACACCCTGGAATACGGGTCGGCCGCTCTGGAGATTCCCGCCGAGGGAATCGATATTAAGGGCAAGAAGATTGTGCTTATCGACGATGTCCTGGCTACCGGTGGGACTCTCATGGCCGCCACCGAATTGGTCCGTCAGGCCGGCGGCGAAGTCGTGGGTTACGTTGTCATCCTTGAAGTGGAAGGCCTCGGTGGCCGGGAAAAGCTGGGAAATGCTCCACTTCTGGTACTTTCCACAGACGGCGAGTAAATTTTAATGAATGGCAGGTGAATCGAACAGGCAGCGCCCGCGGCGGAGCATGTCCGCCCGCCTGGCGAAGAGTCTCACGGGAGGGTGGTCGAGGATTGACCCGGCCATCGAGCCTCTGCTGTCCATTCACCGCAAGTTCTACCCCAAGGCGGACGCGGACACGATTGAACGCGCGTACCACACCGCTGAGCGTCTCCACGAGGGTGTGCTCCGTAAATCCGGCGATCCGTACATCACCCACCCGCTCGCCGTTGCCACCATTTCGGCCGAGATGGGCATGGATACGACGACTGTCGTTGCCTCACTCCTGCATGACACAGTGGAGGACACGGACTACACGTTGGAGGATCTCACCAACGATTTCGGGGCTGAAGTAGCCAAGCTTGTCGACGGTGTGACCAAGATCGACAAGGTCGCTCTCGGCGCTGCCGCAGAAGCGGAAACAATCCGCAAGATGGTCGTGGCGATGGCCGACGACCCACGCGTGCTGGTGATTAAGGTATCGGACCGCCTCCACAACATGCGTACGATGCGCTTCCTGCCACCCGAAAAGCAGGCGAAGAAGGCACGGCAGACACTGGAAGTGATCGCCCCCCTTGCACACCGGCTGGGACTTGCCAGCGTCAAGTGGGAGCTCGAGGATTTGTCCTTTGCCATCTTGTACCCGAAGAAATATGACGAGATCGTCCGTCTGGTGGCGGAACGCGCGCCCGCACGTGATCGGCAGCTGACGGAGATCATCAGTGCCGTGAAAAAGGAGCTGAAAACCAACCACATCATTGCGGAGGTGGTCGGCAGGCCGAAGCACTACTGGTCCATTTACAAGAAGATGACCGATCGTGGTCACGATTTCAATGAGCTGTTCGATCTTGTCGGCATCCGCATTCTCGTGGATACCAAGGCGCTGTGCTACGAAGCGATTGGTGTCATGCACTCGCTGTACCCGGCACTTCCCGGCCGGTTCAAGGACTACATTTCTAATCCCCGCTACGGGGTGTATGAGTCGCTCCACACCACTCTTCTCGGTCCTAACGGCAAGCCTCTGGAAGTCCAGGTGCGCACCCATGAGATGCACTACCAGGCGGAGTACGGTATTGCCGCCCACTGGCGCTACAAAGAGACCAAGGGAAGACACACTGGTGGCCAAGCAGAGGTCGACCAGATGGCGTGGATGCGCCAGCTCCTGGACTGGCAGAAGGAAGCCAGCGATCCGAATGAGTTCCTCGATACCCTCCGTCATGATCTGACGGCGAAGCAAATCTTCGTCTTCACACCGAAGTCGGATGTCGTGAACCTGCCCGCAGGGTCGACGCCGATTGATTTCGCTTACCAGGTTCACACGGAGGTCGGCCACCGCACGATCGGTGCGAAGGTCAACGGCCGTCTTGTCGCCCTGGAGACGAAACTCAATAATGGCGACAGGGTAGAGGTGTTTACCTCCAAGGACCCCGATGCCGGCCCTTCCAAGGATTGGGCCTCGTTTGTGGCATCGCCACGTGCGAAGACGAAGATTCGTCAATGGTTTGCCCGTGAACGTCGCCAGGAGGCGCAGGAAGCCGGCAAAGAGGAGCTCACGCTCGCCATGCAGCGCTCTGGATTCCCCATGGCGAAGGTGTTTACCGAAAAGACCGTGAAGGTGGTTGCCGATGAACTTCAATACCAGGACGTTCCCGCTCTCTTCGCTGCTATCGGTACGGGCACAGAAACAGTAGCTCACGTCTCCAAACGCCTCATCGCGTTGTTCGGAGATGAGGAGGAGACAGAAGATCAGGTTAAGGATGGCGAGGCTCTCGCGGAGGAGCTCATCGCCAATGGACCACGCCTACACACGACGGGGAAGAAGGGCAATGAGGCCGGCATCCTCGTCGAGGGTGATCCGGACATCGCGGCAAAGCTCGCCCGCTGCTGCATGCCCGTTCCAGGCGATGCTATCTTCGGGTTTATTACCCGCGGTGGTGGCGTGTCCGTCCACCGCACGGACTGTACCAACGCCGAACAGTTGCACAAGGAACCTGAGCGTCTCATCAACGTCAGCTGGGCCAGCCACCAAGGCCAGGGCGTGTTTTCCGCCACGCTGCAGGTGGAAGCGCTCGACCGTAACAATTTGCTCTTCGATCTTATGAAGGTAGTCAGCGACCTGAAGGTTTCTCTCCTCGCCACCTCCTCGCATTCCAGCGATGACAACGTTGCCTTCTGCCGCTTCTCCTTCCAGGTTTCGGACACCAAACAGCTCGGTGTCCTCATGTCCCAGCTCCGCAACGTCGAGGGCGTATACGACGTGTACCGGTTGACCTCAGGCGGCTAGAGAACTCTTTATCCAGTTGGATTTAAACAGGACTTAGACGCTTTTGAAAGAAAAATGTGCCTGTCCAATTCTTTGATCATCGTGAGGCTATAGCCAGCAGCGGTCTGGCGCCGGCGCCGGTGTGAATCAAGTTATTCTCAGGTGAATTCTGGAGAAACCAAAAGGCACCTGCCTAAGCAGGTGCCTTTTGCAGTAGCCGTAGATAACGACTGTTCTTGGAAATGTTCCTAGTATGTAAAACTTACTTGACGAACTTCTGGGCAGTGGTGTAGATGGCGAAGAGTGCGCCAATTGCTGCGGAGATGGCGGTGATGTATCCGGTGATGTCCTTGATTACATCAATCGGCTCCTTGTAGGTGCACTTGCTGGTGCCGGCTACCCACATGAAGTCAGAATTCTGGGTGGTGGTGTCACACACCGTCTTGCCCTTGACATCCAAGACAATCTGGTCGACGGTCTTGTCCTTGTCGTCAGTCTTCTTGTAGTAGTAGAAGGTCTCTGTGGAGGAGCTGTCCTTGCCGCCAGGATGGAAATCCTGTTCGAACACGAAACCGGCGGGAGCCTCGGGGACCTTGGTTTCATCGGCCGCAAGGGCCGGGGTTGCAGAGGCAAAGGCAACTGTTGCTGCTGTAGCTACGGCTAGAAATTTACGCATACGTTGATAGTAAACGGAATGGAGATGAGAATCAAGGGAAACACGGAAAGGATTTTCAAGTTCACTTGATTGTTAATAAATGTTTACCAGGCAATTTCTATCTTCGAATCGGACAGTATATGCGTAGGTTGGCAAGAAGTGTGCAGAAACTGGGAACCACCGCGGTGAGCCTTGCATGTGAACGGCCACTGTAGAATCTGGATGATTGTCGGGCGAAAAAAGAGGTTTGACACAATTGTCATCGAAGCGTCGACGCTGCTGCCTAGAAGTGAGCTTTAGCGCCACATGAAAAAAGGAGCGCACTTAAGTGCGCTCCTTTATTAGAACCATTCTTGCTTCCTGCAGTCTCGCTCACAGGAATTGCAATAGAGGCTTCATTCTTGCCAAACAGAAATGACCGAATTAGTTTGCAAATTTGGTGGCAGTGTTGGCGATGCCGATAACCGCGGAAATAGCCGAAGAGATTGCGGTGATGTACGCGGTAATGTCCTTGATTACCTGGAGAGGAGTCTTGTAGGTGCAGCGTCCGTTTCCAGAGGTCCACATGAAATCATTAACTGCAGGGTTCTCGCTATCGCAGAGCGGCTTCCCCTTCTTATCCTCAACGACGGTCGCCTCGAGTTCCCAGGGCTTCTCTTCATCCCAAGCGAACTTGTAATTAACGTTTTCATCAGAGGATCCGACGGTGAGTGGAGTGTAATTATCGTCCCAGTTCATGGCGGAGGCAGGGGTAACGAGACCGAGTGTCAGAGCTGAAGCAGCAGTAGCGGCAAGTAGGGTTTTACGCATGGCAAATTCCTTACGTGGAAGTCGTGAATGTATGTAGCTGGGTGCTAGCTCCTAGCTAGCTTTGATTCCTCAATGGGCTTTCGAGGAATCGTCTGAAGGGAAGTATAACCGAAATCATTAATACTGCGCATTAGCTGGCATTGCTCTTCATCAGTTTGTGAGGAAGAAGGCTACTCAAGTTGAGAAAGTAAACTACAGTGAAAACTTGCTGTCGGAAACACGCTGCATCGCATCCAAAGATGGTTGAAGGTAGCTCTTTAAGACAGTCCGGAATTTTGGACAGCCCGGAAATGAAAAAATCCACTGTGCCCAATGAGGATGGGCACAATGGAAGGTATTCAGAGAGAAGTACCGTATGAGGTATTATTTCACCTCAGCAGACTCGATTCGGACTTCTTCGGCGGGGGCGCCGTTGGAACCACCGGTCTTGGTGCCCTTGGCGGCGATGGCATCGATGGTGGCGAGGCCTTCATCGGAGATCTTGCCAAAGTAGGTGTAAAGTGGGGGCAGCGGGGAGTCCTGGTAGTTCAGGAAGAACTGGGAACCGTTCGTACCGATACCGGCGTTGGCCATAGCGATGGTGCCACGCTGGTAATTCACGGGCGAGTTCTGATCCTCGGCCTCATCGGTGGGGTACTCATTGGCGAAGTTGAAGCCCGGGCCACCAGCACCGTTGCCGCTCGGGTCACCACACTGCAGGACGTAGATGCCGTTCGTGGTAATGCGGTGGCACACGGTGTCGTCGTAGTAGCCATTGGAAGCGAGGTGCGAAATGGCGTTGACGGTACAGGGGCTGACCGAACGATCAAGAGTCATGGGGATGTCACCCTGGTTCGTCTTGAGCGTGACATCAACGGTGCCGGTAGCAGGAATGTTCTCCGTATCGGGTGCGGTTACCTCGCGGGCTGCGCCACCCTCCTCGGGGTACTCACAGGTGACTGTTTCAGGCAGTGCCTCGGAGCGAGCGAGTGCTAGCGCAGGGGCAGTAACCTCAGGTGCCTCCGTCTCTGTTGTCATCGTCGTAGACTCCACCGTCGTGGTGCTGTCCTCAGCCTCAATTTTTTCTCCGTCATTATTGGTGGCGAAGAAGTAGATTCCGGCTACCGCGAGCACAATAACAAGAGCAGCGGCCAAAATGGTGCCAAGCGGACCCCGCTTCTGCTTGCGTTCGCGAGTAGCGAGATCCTTGCGCAGCTTCTCCAGCGATTCCTCGCGGATCTGCTTGTTGTTCTGTGAGTCGGTATTAGACACTAAAAACTCCCTGTCGGCTCAACTAAAAATTAAACTGTCGATTCGTGCGCATTTTATCTTAGCCCTAGCATGCGGGAACCAACGGCACTCCGTCTTTTATGTCTCTTTTGACTCTGTCTCTATTAACTCGTCGCGGTGTGATGGATAGCGCGGTGGGGACGGTGTGCTGGCAGCTTCGTTATTGTGGACAGAGACAACGCCGGTGACTGAAAGCCCTAAGCCTGCTGGTCGCCACTACTTCGATGGATTCGCAGTTGGTAGGGTGAGTGTCATGGAATGCAAGATAGCAGTAACCGGTCCCTTCCAAGCCAATACGTATGCCGTGATCGACAACGGTCACGTGACAATTATTGACCCTGGTATGGGGGCAGCAGATGTCCTGTCGGAGTACATCGAAAAGGAGAAACTCGTTCTCGACTCGATCATTCTCACACATGGGCACATCGACCACGTCCGAGATGCAGCCGCCCTGGCTAACCCCGCCGCCGTGCCCCTGTTCTTGCACCCTGATGACTGGTTCATGATGGACGATCCAGCCGCCGGTGTCTCGCCCGAGGCTGCACGTGTCTACCACGCTGAGGATATGGAGAAGGTCGACGATCTCCGTGAGCTCACCGAAGAAACTGGTGCGGTCATCGCTGGGCATCAGTTCACGGTCCGCCACTGCCCGGGGCACTCGCCAGGATGTGTCATCCTCATCAACGACGAGGTGAAGTCCGTGTTCACCGGAGACGTTCTGTTTAGGGGATCGATGGGGCGCGTCGATCTTCCGGGTAGCTCTCCCGCAGCAATGCGTGATTCGCTCCAGAATGAAGTCAAGACTCTCCCCGTCGACTACACCTGTTTCCCTGGGCACGGCCCCGGAACCACTATTGCCGCCGAGCTGTCCAACAACCCGTACTTGCAGTAGCACAGTGGCTTAGAGCATAGAGACCACACTGGTGTCGGTGGCCAGCATGGATCCCGTTGATACCCGCAGGAATCCCGTTGATAGAGGTGAGGCACTCCGAAGGAGCAGGTTCGAGTAAGATAGGTATGCGTGACTGACGTATCATTTTCTGCTCCCAAAGGTGTCCCAGACTATGTGCCTCCGGCGTCCCGCGAATTCCTCGCGGTTCGTGAGGCCTTTACCCATGAGGCCCAGCGTGCCGGCTTCGAGCACATTGAGCTGCCGATTTTTGAGGACACTCATCTCTTTGCCCGTGGCGTAGGCGAGTCCACGGACGTGGTGACCAAGGAAATGTACACCTTCGAGGATCGTGGCGGCCGTTCCGTCACGCTTCGCCCCGAGGGAACCGCTGGCGTTATGCGCGCCGTGATCGAGCACAATCTCGATCGTGGACAGCTACCCGTGAAGTTGGTCTACTCGGGTCCCTTCTTCCGGTATGAGCGCCCGCAGGCTGGCCGCTACAGGCAGCTCCAGCAGGTTGGCGTGGAAGCCATTGGTGTGGATGACCCGGCGCTTGATGCGGAAATCATCGCGCTGGCAGACCGTTGCTACAAGTCAGTGGGCTTGACCGGTTACCGTCTGGATCTCTCCAGCCTTGGCGATTCCGAGTGCCGTCCGGCCTACCGTGAAAAGCTTCAGGAATTTCTGCGTAAGCTTCCTCTCGATGAGGAGACTCAGCACAGGGCAGAGATCAATCCTCTGCGTGTGCTTGACGATAAGCGTCCCGAGGTGCAGGACATGCTCGTCGACGCTCCTCTTCTTCTCGATCACCTTTCTGATTCGTCTCGCGAGCACTTCGAGACGGTGAAGGGACTTCTCGACGACTTCGGGGTGTCCTACACCATTAATCCGAAGTTGGTTCGTGGCTTGGACTACTACACCAAGACCTGCTTCGAGTTCGTTCACGAAGGACTGGGCGCACAGTCCGGAATTGGTGGCGGTGGTCGCTACGATGGCCTCATGGCACAACTCGGTGGCCAGGAGCTATCGGGTATCGGCTTTGGCCTTGGCGTCGACCGGACGCTGCTGGCTATGGAAGCTGAAGGCGCAAGCGCTGGTAGCCCGCGCCGCGTTGATGTGTACGGCGTCCCACTCGGAGCTGATGCTAAGCGCGTTCTCGCAAACGTCATTAATGACCTGCGGAGCGCGGGTATGAGTGCAGATATGAGCTACGGCGATCGTGGCCTCAAGGGTGCGATGAAGGGCGCTTCCCGTTCTGGTGCTCGCTACAGTCTCGTCCTCGGCGAGCAGGAGCTTGAAGACAGTAACGTTGCTGTCCGTGACATGGAAAGCCACGATCAGGAGACAGTGTCTCTCGACTCCGTAAAGGCATATCTGGAAGAGCGCCTCTAGTTTTTACCTTTGTCAAAGCCGAACTGGACGTACATTCGCCAGTTCGGTTTTGTTCATTGTGGGGATCATAGCGGGAATCTTTGTGGGGGAGTTGTGCATCGAGATTCTATGGCGCACAATGGCCGAGGCGAAGAACGACACATGGCGTGACGAAACAATGGGCATTACGGTCTCTTAGGAATCGACTCTCAAGTAGGGTGCTGACCAGTAGTGACGCGATGCCTTCTGCACCAGGTCATTTCTTCATGGTCAAGGACCCTTTTCGGTAAGTTCGCGGTTGAAGACCGCCATGGACAGTAACTCGCGGAAATTTTGGCGATGCACAAAAAGGCGGACCCACACAATGTGGATCCGCCTCAATGTCGGAGAGTTGTATGGCGCCTAGCTGAGAGCTAGCACTCTGTGATGGTGACGGGCAGGCCGATGTTGACAGCCAGGCCACCCTTGGAGGTCTCCTTGTACTTGCTCATCATGTCGAGACCGGTCTCCTTCATGGTGATGACTGCATCATCAAGAGAGACATGGTGGCTACCCGTGCCCATGCGGGCAAGACGAGCCGCGTTAATGGACTTCACAGCACCGATGGCATTGCGCTCAATGCAAGGGATCTGAACGAGGCCGCCAACCGGGTCACACGTCAAACCGAGGTTGTGCTCAAGAGCAACTTCAGCTGCGTTTTCAACCTGGGCAGGGGTGGAATCATAGAGTTCTGCAAGTCCTGCAGCAGCCATGGCGCACGCAGAGCCAACCTCGCCCTGGCAACCAACCTCTGCACCGGAAATGGACGCATTGGTCTTAATAACGATGCCGATCGCTGCTGCGGTGAGGAGGAAGCGTCGAGAAGCTTCGCGGTCGAAGTTCGGCAGGTACGTCTTGGCGTAGTACATCACAGCCGGGATCACACCAGCAGCACCGTTCGTCGGTGCGGTGACGACTCGGCCACCAGCTGCGTTCTCTTCGTTCACAGCCATGGCGTACAGGTTGACCCATTCCATGGCGGTGAGCTGGCCGGCGCGCTCTGCGTTTTCATGACGAAGCAGCTTCTGGTGGAGAGCGTAGCAACGACGTTGCACACCAAGGCCACCGGGAAGAATGCCACGACCACGCATGCCCTTCTCGACACACTCGACCATGGTGTCCCACACGAGGTCGAGGTGGTTGTTCACAAACTCTTCCGAGCCGTGGAGAGCAATTTCGTTCTCCATCATGATCTCGGGAATAGACAAACCGGACCGCTCACAGCGATCGAGCATTTCCGCGCCATTGGAGAATGGCCACGGAACCTTGACGTCCTGATCCTGGGTAGCAACACCGCCGGAGGTCTCACCCGGTGCATCCTGTGCTGCTTTGAGCTCGGATGCCGACTGGATGAAGCCGCCACCGACGGAGAAGTAAGTTTCTGTTTGGTCCGTGGGCTGATCGTTTTCATCCAGCACGGTGAAGATCATGCCGTTGGGGTGTTCCGGCAATGCGACATCGTTGAAGATGATGTGGAAAGAAATCTCCTTCCCATCGACACTCGTGATGGAACCATGCGTGGGCACAGCAGCACCCGGCTTGGGGTCGATGTCGAGGGGGACTGTGACAGGCTCGTACCCTGCGAGCCCGAGGACAGATGCGCGATCTGTTCCGTGGCCATGGCCAGTTGAGGAAAGCGACCCGCGGAGTTCAATACTCACGTTGGTGGGGTTGAATTCCTCAGCAAATCGCTTGGCGGCTCGCATCGGGCCAACCGTGTGAGACGACGAAGGTCCGATGCCGATGCTAAAAATGTCAACAGCGCTGATGGTCATGGTTCCTACTTTAACGGAAAACTATGACTGCTAGTTAAAGCGAAACCAAGCGTTATACAGGCAATTGTATAAATATTCAGCCGACCTGTTCGTGCATCTTCTAACACTGCCGTTAGCTGGGTTACGGTGCGCCATGGGGGAGACGATAATCACATGCAGTTATGCGTGAAAACGTGGTACGCGGTTCCCTTTTTTTGGGTGGTTCACGCCAAGGAACATTCGTTTTTTCGCCTACTGTCCCCGTACATACACCCGTCGGACACGTCACGAAGGGACTGCCTTGTCGACTTCTGGCGTGATTACTCCCCCGTGTGCATGCGCAGAAGCGAGGTAAAACTGGAGAGGCTTGAATCGGACCGCTGCTTGGACGGCCCATCGGATAGTGGCCCGCCCAAGCCACCGGCGTGGTCTCTCTCCGTGACGATTTCACGTGCAAGCTGTCCAGCTGCGCGGGCAACTCGATGCTCGATGGCCTCCAAATGCTCGCCGGCGAGATCCTCGGTGGCAACGAAAACTGCCGTGGGGATAATTCGAGCGCGAAGGAAGGAAAACAGTGGGCGCATGGCGTGCTCAAGCATGAGCGAGTGGCGGGGAGTACCGGCGGTGGCGGCTATAAGCACCGGCTTGTCCGTCAGAAGATCCTTGTCCATGACATCGAAGAACATCTTGAACAAGCTGGAATAGCTGGCCGAAAAAGTTGGGGACACGGCGATGATTCCGTCGGCTCCTGCAAGATCCTCGTAGGCCAGGGTGAGTTCCGTCGAAAGCGCGCCGGAAACGAGCGCCTTGGCTAGATCGATCGCCAATTCCCGTAGTTCAATAGTTGTTACCTCGGCCTCTTCGCCACGCGCACCGACTGCTGCAGTTACTGATTCTGCAATTTTGTGCGCAACCGTGGAGGTCGTCGATGGTTGTGACAGACCAGCTGTGACAACAACGATGGAACGCATGAATTATTCTTCCTTTCCGGGCATAACGGAGAAGTGGGGCAAGTCGCGGTGAGCAGCAAGATAGCTGTGTGTCGGCGGGTCACTCGGGACGTGATCGGGACGGCGCTCCTCGAACTTTTCTCGCAAGACAGGAACGACATCACGGCCGAGCCGTTCGATCTGATCCAGCATCACGTCGAGGGGGAGACCTGCGTGGTCAATGAGGAACAGCTGTCGCTGGTAGTCGCCCACCCAATCTGCGAACTGCAGCGTGCGCTCGATTACCTGGTCTGTCGTACCGACGGTGAGGGGTGTCAGCTCCGTGAACTCTTCCAAACTGGGGCCGTGTCCGTAGACAGGGGCGTTGTCAAAGTAGGGGCGGAAGAAGTCCTTGGCTTCCTTCTCAGAATCAGCGATGAAGACTTGACCACCCAACCCTACGATGGCCTGGTCTGCGCGTCCGTGTCCGAAGTGTTCGTACCGTTGGCGGTAAATCTGCACCATGCGGGCGGTGTGCTCTTTGTTCCAGAAAATGTTGTTGTGGAAGAAGCCGTCTCCGTAAAAGGCTGCTTGCTCAGCGATCTCCGTTGACCGGATAGAACCATGCCACACGAAGGGCGGAACCCCGTCGAGCGGGCGCGGTGTCGACGTGAAACGGTTAAGAGGCGTACGGAATTCGCCACGCCAGTTGACCATATCCTCGCGCCACAGTCGGCGCAACAGATGATAATTTTCCACGGCAAGCGGGATTCCCTTGCGGATATCCTTGCCGAACCAGGGGTAAACAGGGCCCGTGTTGCCACGGCCCATCATCAGGTCCACTCGGCCACCCGCCAGATGCTGGAGGAAGGAATAGTCCTCGGCGATCTTCACCGGATCGTTCGTTGTGATCAACGTGGTGGACGTGGAAAGAATCAGGTTTTCCGTTTGCGCCGCTATGTAAGCGAGGTGTGTGGTAGGAGAGGAGGGAACGAAAGGCGGGTTGTGGTGCTCGCCGGTGGCAAATACATCGAGGCCGACTTCCTCCGCCATGAGGGCGATGCGCGTCATTGCCTCGATTCGTTCAGCTTCTGACGGTGTGCGACCAGTTGTTGGGTCGGTCGTGACATCGCCAATGGTGAAAATTCCAAACTGCACGGTTCTCCTCGTCTCGTGTCGTATTCAACTCGCATGTGGGCTACAAGCTGTGCCGGGGCAAGGGGTGGGGCTACCCAGGTGAGCAGTACCAACGAAGAAACGTCTTAGGCATTCCGGATCTGCCCGTCGGTTTGGGCGATCTTCAGACAATCTTCAAACGATCTTCTGCGTGTTAGCACTACCTAACTTGCTCAAGTGTGTTCAACGCATGCGGAGGTGCGTTATTCCAGTGGGGTAGCGCCCCCGGCGAGAAAGGCGACACCCTATGGAGCTTTTCGGTGCTTAATCGCTGAAGACGTCCAGTGACTCCAGCAACAAGGCAACATCAGCCTCGGAAACTACGCGGAGTGGCTTCTGATCCTTTTTGCCGTGCTCAGTGATGAGCACGATGCGGGGTGCCCGGTGCTTGTTGCTCGTTCGCATGAGAGTTTCTGCAACGTGATAGGAAGTAGCAGTGCGTGGGAGAAACTCCACCCGCTGGGAGTCATGTGCAAGATTGAGCACATCCTGGACGGAAATGGCGCTGAGCTCTCCGTCATCGAGGATGTCTTCGGCAAGCCACTTCGCAATAGAGTTGGCGGTAAGGATGCCGACAAAATTCCGGCCATCGTAGATGGGGAACTGAGAAAAGCGAGTGTTTCGAAGAGCGGTAAGAACATCACGAACGGATGTATCGGGAGCGAACGTGACAACGTCTTTTTGAGGCAGGACAGACAGTGCGAGCGGCGGATCGGTGAGGAACTCGTAGATCGCGGTGATGTCGTTGATGATGTCCTCGCGAGGATCTGCCACAGGCTCGCCGTTGTGATATGAACCGTGAGTAATCGAGTTTCGCAGGTTCGCTGCCGCCTGGAGTGTGTCAGACTGAGAGGGGGTGATGATCTGCTTCTTTTCGCACAACCGCACCATCCAGGTGAACGAATCTGAGGGCTTGGCCTGGAGAATGCGCCGGATGGTCGCCTCGATGTTATTAAAAACCGTGAGAAACGTCAGCGCCGGATCTTCTTGTTGTGCCATCGGTGGGGATCACTCCTCTTATGTTCGTTGCTTTCCGTACACACGTCAGGTGTGAATCAACGCGCGTACTGTGGTCGCAACACTTCCTTCCCGCATGTGTCTGCGGGTGTGGTTACCAGTGCTCCTATCGGTGTCTATCGGTGCCAACCAGCACTTACCGGTCGTGAGAATCCTGCGGTAGGAATCGTGGAATCGAAGCCATAAAGGAAAGCCGCGGAGCACGGTACTGCGTTATTTATCCAAGTGTAAGTGTTTGTGGCAGCTGTTGTCGGCTAGACGTACAGGGGAGACATCACCGCACAGGTGATGAAGGCAACTGACAAGTGCTGACTGGTGCCGGGTGATTGGTCCTGGGGTGGTTGGTCGGATGCTAGGTGGACCTAGGAAAAAACCCGCCAGTTGAGTTGAAGTGGCTTCAAGTGGCGGGGTGAGGGGTGAAGATGCGCTGTCTCGTTGATAACGGGACGCGACTCTACTGTTGGTAGGCGCCCCGCTCGAGGAAGTCGCAGGTGCTCATGTTTCCTGTCTCGTAGCCTGCAAGGAAGGCCTTTGTGCGCTGCTCAGACGAACCGTGTGTCCACTGGTCGGGGCGGACCTCGCCGCCGGAGCGCTTCTGGATGTTGTCATCGCCGACAGCCTGGGTGGACTGTACAGCGGAGGCAACCTGCTCGTCCGTGATGGGCTCAAGGAAGGCATCCTCGCCCTGGGCTGCGTAATGCGCCCAAATGCCGCCATAGCAATCCGCCTGCAGCTCAAGCTTCACCGCATTCGAATCGGCGCCGGGATTCTCGTAGTCGCTGAGTCCCAGCGTTCCCTCCAGCTGCTGGATGGAGTGGCCGAACTCGTGGGCCACGATGTACTCCTGGGCGAAAGGATCACTCGAACCACCAAGCTGCTCAAGGAGACTGAAGAAACTTGCATCGAAGTAGGCAGTGCGGTCTGCGGGGCAGAAGAACGGGCCGGTATTGGAGGATGCTTGACCACAGGCGGTGCTTACCGTCTGGTTAAACAGGTGCAGACCCGGTGCTTCGTATTCGATTCCCGCCTGCTTGGGAAGCTGCTCAGTCCATACCTGATCCAGGGACTTTGCCGTCCACTCGAGGCGACACTCAGTGTTGGTGTTTGCATCCTCGGCGGTCTTGCACACCACTTCACCGTCTGTGGAGGGAGCGGGGGCTTCCTGTGTTTCGTAGCTACCGCCACCGGTCAGCCCACCGAGAAGCCCCGGGTCGATACCGAAGAACAAGGCGACGAGGACGATGAGGAGACCACCGATACCCCCACCGGCGATCATGCCACCTCGGCCACCACCGCCACCGCGGGATGCTCGGTTAGAACTAGAAGTTAAGCCTTCACGGAATGTCATGCGACTATTCTTACATGACTTGCTGCTTTAGGTACGGGTAACCCCGCGTAACAATGCAGATTTGGGGGTAGCATTCTTGTCACCGCAAAACAATGGTGCGTGCGAAGCGCGACTGCCGTGGAAGACAATTCCGCCGGAGTCGATGTTCGGGAGTCACAGTTCGGGAGTCGGTGGGCGAGGAGAGGATAGGGGAGCTGATCCGCCTACGGCGACAAGGGGGCGTCGACAAGCGGGGGAGAGATCAGGAAAAGCCACGCGGTGACTGGGTGAGAAGCCCATATCGGCAGCGAGTAAACTACCACTCAACGTGTGCCCACCGGCGCGGAAGCGTCGTGATGCATACAATGTAGTGAAACTTGCTTCAGGTGTGCTTCATTGAGGTACACCAGGAATTACTTAATGACGAAAGGAAGGCACGACAGGTGCTTCGCACTCATCTAGCAGGCGAATTACGCAAAGAGAACGCCGGCGATACTGTCACCCTGACCGGATGGGTGGCTCGGCGGAGGGATCACGGCGGCGTGATCTTCATCGACTTGCGCGATAGGAGCGGACTTGCACAGGTTGTCTTCCGTGAGTCGGAAGTTGCCGAGCAGGCTCACCACCTCCGCAGCGAGTTCTGCATCAAGGTAACTGGCGTTGTCGAGGCTCGCCCAGAGGGCTCCTCCAACCCGAACCTTCCCTCCGGTGACATCGAAGTCAACGTGAGCGAGCTGGAGATCCTCAACGAGTCTGCAGCCCTCCCGTTCCAGATCGACGACCCCTCGTCATCCGGCGAGGTCGGCGAAGAGACTCGCCTCAAGTACCGCTACCTGGACCTGCGTCGCGAGCGCCAGGCTGATGCCCTGCGCCTGCGTTCCAAGGCCAACCGCGCGGCTCGCGCGGTGCTGGACAAGCACGACTTCACCGAGATCGAGACCCCGACGCTGACCCGGTCCACCCCGGAAGGCGCACGTGACTTCCTCGTTCCCGCCCGCCTCAAGCCGGGCACCTGGTACGCCCTGCCGCAGTCCCCGCAGCTGTTCAAGCAGCTGCTCATGGTTGCCGGCATGGAGCGCTACTACCAGATCGCGCGCTGCTACCGCGATGAGGACTTCCGCGCAGACCGCCAGCCCGAGTTCACCCAGCTCGACGTGGAAATGAGCTTCGTTGATCAGGACGATGTCATTGCTTTGGCCGAAGAGATCCTCACCGAGCTGTGGGCACTCACCGGTTACGAGATCAAGACACCGATCCCGCGTATGACCTACAAGGAAGCAATGGAGAAGTACGGCTCCGACAAGCCGGACCTCCGCTTCGACATTCAGATCGTGGACTGCACGGAGTTCTTCAAGGACACCACGTTCCGCGTGTTCCAGAACCCGTACGTCGGTGCTGTCGTGATGGACGGTGGCGCCTCCCAGCCGCGTCGTCAGCTTGATGCCTGGCAGGATTGGGCAAAGCAGCGCGGCGCAAAGGGGCTTGCCTACATCCTCGTCGGCGAGGACGGCACCCTCAGTGGCCCGGTGGCCAAGAACATCACCGACGCTGAGCGCGAGGGCATTGCTGCCCACGTGGGCGCAAAGCCCGGCGACTGCATCTTCTTCGCAGCTGGCGACGCAAAGAGCTCCCGCGCCCTCCTCGGCGCTGCTCGTGGCGAGATCGCCAACAAGCTCGGCCTCATCAAGGAAGGCGACTGGGCCTTCACGTGGGTTGTCGACGCACCGCTGTTTGAGCCGTCTGCTGATGCAACCGCATCCGGCGATGTTGCCCTCGGCCACTCCTCCTGGACCGCTGTGCACCACGCCTTCACCTCTCCGAAGCCGGAGTCCATGGACACCTTCGACACCGATCCGGGCAGCGCACTTGCATACGCCTACGACATCGTGTGCAACGGCAACGAAATCGGTGGCGGTTCCATCCGTATCCACCGTCGCGATGTGCAGGAGCGCGTGTTCAAGGTCATGGGCATCACCGAGGAAGAGGCTCGCGAGAAGTTCGGCTTCCTGCTCGATGCTTTCGCCTTCGGCGCACCGCCGCACGGCGGCATCGCCTTCGGCTGGGATCGCATTGTCTCCCTGCTGGGTGGCTTTGATTCCATCCGCGATGTCATCGCCTTCCCCAAGTCCGGTGGCGGCATCGACCCGCTCACCGATGCGCCTGCTCCCATTACCCCCGAGCAGCGCAAGGAAGCTGGCATCGACTTCAAGCCGAAGAAGAACAAGGATGCTGCAAAGAAGGGCGAAAAGAAGGAAAGCAAGTAGCTCCTTTATAGGTGGAACGTCACCGCACCTCATCGGCGTGTGACGACGCCCCAGATGCCCGAGCCGGGGCCCACAGTGTGGGTCCCGGCTTTTGTGTGCAGACACGTAGATAGGGGCGCAGCCAGGGGAAATTCGCTCGTGTCCGCCATGTGGGGGATATGTAACCATACGAATGTATGGTGTACATGGAAGAAAGGATAGGGATGCAACCTCCAGACGCGCAGTCGCACAGTCAACCACGACAGCAGATGCTCATTGAGAAGGCCGAGGCCTTGCTCTCGCGTCGCTTTGGTGGCCAGCAAAAACTCACAGTTCTGGATGACATGTCTAACTCCCCGGGGACAACAGTGCTCCGCGTCAAGGTTGCCCCAAACCCCTTCGTCGAGCAGCGCACACTCGTGTTGAAGCAAACCGCAGTGCACGATCATCCCTACAACAGGTACACATTTGAGTGCCAGCTCGTGGCGTACCAGTTCCTCACCGCCTTGCCGGAGGACGTACGTCCTGGACCGATTTTGCTCGGCAGCGACGTGGATAGCCGGATCCTCATCATCTCTTATACGGGTGCCTCGGAAACCTACGCCGACCTGCTCATCAGTGATGACGATGAGCTTCGAATGTCGGTCATTCGCAGGCTCGGCGCCACCCTCGGACGCATGCACGCGGGCACGGCGGGACATGAGCGGCACTTCCTCACCCTCGTCCAGCGGATGGCCCGCTTGGATAGCTCCATCAATGAGTACAAGAACCTCCATACTGATTCGCTGCGCGCAGCGGTGGAAGAAGGCGCGCGCCTGCTGGAAGAAACGGGTCTGGACATCCCTACGCAGGTGATGGAATTAGCCAAGGATGCGATCCGACGCTTCCACCAGTCCAACTTCAAGGCGTTTACGCCTTTCAACCTTGCGCCGGACAACATCATCCACGGTGAACGCACGAGCTTTTTGGACTACGAGTGGTGCGCCTACCGGGACGTGGCCTTCGACATCGCCTGCGTGGCTACCGGATTCCCGCAGTATGTTGCCACCAATCCGCTCACCCCAGAGGAGGTCGATGCCTTCATCTCCAGCTGGACTGCGGAGGTGACGGACGTGTGGCCGTCTCTTGCTGATCCAGAGCGTCTGCGCTCCCGCATCGTTACGGCCATGGTGGGGTGGGCGTTTGGTTCACTTGCCTATATCCACCACGGTTCGTTGAGCAAGATCATTGAAGTCAGCGGTACAACGGTCCCGCCGATCCCCGATAGTGGCTTCGCGGTTCTGCGCGCAGATGAGGAGGAAATGCAGCGCCTGGTGGAGCTCGGGCGCCAGGATCTCACGGAGACGTTCGTTGCGCTTTCCACCTACGCTGGAAAGAGTGAGCGGTTTGTAGATGTCAGCCACTTCGCGCAAGATTTCGTTTCGTGGCTTCAGGAGCAGTGATTAGGTGGCGCAGGATTCGCTTTTTGGCCCCCAGGATGCAGAAGAAGATTCGGCCCAGCGGTATTTTCACCCCGGTGGGCATGCCCCGCTTGCTGTCCGGATGCGTCCACGTACACTCGATGAGGTCGTAGGCCAGGAACACCTGCTTGCCCCCGGGAAGCCACTACGTCGCCTCATTGAGGGCGATGGTGAGGCCTCGGTCATTCTTTACGGTCCTCCGGGAACCGGCAAGACAACGATCGCCTCGCTCATCTCTGTGGCTACCGGCAACCGATTTGTCGGGCTGTCCGCGCTTAATTCCGGGGTGAAGGAAGTGCGTGCCGTTATCGACACGGCGCGAAAGAAACTCATCGAAGGCACCCGAACGGTCCTATTCATCGACGAGGTGCACCGGTTTTCCAAGACACAGCAGGATGCCCTCCTTGCCGCCGTGGAAAACCGGATTGTGCTGCTCGTGGCAGCGACGACGGAAAACCCCAGCTTTGCCGTCAACGCACCGCTGCTGTCCCGATCCCTGCTCCTGCAACTTGAGAGCCTGGATGAGGACGATCTCAAGAAGGTCGTCCTCCGCGCGCTGGAAGACGAACGTGGCTTCGGCGGGGAGGTTGGTATCACCGACGATGCACTCAACCAGCTCGTCACGCTTGCCGGTGGCGACGCTCGTCGCGCTCTGACATATGTGGAGGCAGCGGCAGAGGGCGGACAGGACGTAGAAGCAGCAGATGCTGACGCATCGACGCCCACAGCCGACGACGCGCACGCCGAGGACGCTGCTGCGGAGGACGATGCAGCTGCGGGCTCTACGGAAGCTGTAGAAGGTGACGAAGAGGATGTAGCCAAGGAGAATGCAGAGTCCGGAGCAGAGGATTCTGCGACGACGGAGACAACCTCCGTGCGTGGGGCAGGTGCCTCGTCGCCACAGCGGATGATCACCTCCACCACGCTGGAGGAAACCATCAACAAGGCCGTGGTGCGCTACGACCGCGACGGTGACCAGCACTACGACATCATCAGCGCGTTCATCAAATCGGTGCGCGGATCGGATGTGGACGCTGCGTTGCACTACCTTGCCCGGATGATTGAGGGCGGGGAGGATCCGCGATTTATCGCCCGCCGTTTGATAATCCTTGCCAGTGAGGACATCGGCATGGCCGATCCCACCGCTTTGCCAACAGCCGTGGCAGCAGCACAAGCGGTGGCGCTGATCGGGATGCCGGAGGGTCGACTGAGCCTCGCACAAGCTACCGTGCATCTCGCCTTGGCGCCGAAATCCAACGCGGTCATTACAGCAATTGATGCCGCCCTGGCAGACGTGCGCAAGGGCAAGAGCGGACCCGTGCCCCGCCATCTGCGGGATGGGCACTACGAAGGGGCCAAACGCGTGGGAGCTGCGATCGGCTACAAATACCCGCACGATGATCCGCGTGGCATTGTCACCCAGCGCTATATGCCTGAAACCCTCGATGGAGCTACGTATTACCAGCCCACCTCGCACGGCAGAGAAGCCCAGATGCAGGGATTTGCCGCTAATCTTCGCTCTATTGTTCGGGGCGGAAAATAGCTTTCTGCCCGAAATATGTCATCGCCCACCGGCACACATCAGCATGTGACGGGGGTGAGACACGGGGTGCTGTGTAGTAGTGGGGTAACATATCCCAAGTTAAAAATATTTTCCGCGTGAGAAAGGCCATCTGGCATGCAGACCCATGAGATTAGGGAACGTTTTACCAAGCACTTCGTGGATGCGGGCCACACCCCGGTACCCAGTGCATCCCTGATCCTCGATGACCCCACCCTGCTCTTTGTCAACGCAGGCATGGTGCCGTTTAAGCCGTACTTCCTGGGGCAGCAGACCCCACCCTTCGAAAACGGCACGGCAACGAGCATTCAGAAGTGTGTGCGCACCCTCGACATCGAAGAGGTGGGCATCACCACCCGGCACAACACGTTCTTCCAGATGGCCGGCAACTTCTCCTTCGGTCAGTACTTCAAGGAAGGCGCCATCACCCACGCCTGGACGCTACTGACCGGTTCGCAGCATGAAGGCGGCTACGGCCTTGACCCGGAGCGCCTGTGGGTCACTGTCTACCTGGATGACGACGAGGCTGCCGATATCTGGCGCGACAAGATCGGTGTCCCCGAAGAGCGCATCCAGCGCCTCGGCATGGCGGATAACTACTGGTCCATGGGCATCCCCGGCCCGTGTGGCCCCTGCTCCGAGATCTACTACGACCGTGGTCCAGAGTACGGCAAGGATGGTGGCCCGATCGCCGATGACAACCGCTACCTCGAGGTCTGGAACCTCGTGTTCATGCAGAACGAGCGCGGCAAGGGCACCGGCAAGGACAACTTCGAAATTCTCGGACCGCTGCCCAAGAAGAACATCGATACCGGCATGGGCGTGGAGCGCATTGCCTGCATCCTCCAGGGCGTGGATAACGTTTACGAGACGGACCTGCTCCGTCCCGTCATCGACGCTGCCGAGCGCCTGACCGGTTCAACCTACGGTGAAGGCTCGCACGAGGACGACATCCGCTTCCGTGTAATCGCCGATCACTCCCGTACTGCCATGATGATCATCCTCGATGGCGTGACCCCGGGCAACGAGGGGCGTGGCTACATTCTGCGTCGCCTCCTTCGTCGCATTATCCGCTCGGCCCGCCTGCTTGGTGCCAAGGGCAACACCATGGAGACGTTCATCACCACCATCATGGATACGATGACGCCGTCCTACCCGGAGATCGAAAAGGCTCGCGAACGCATCCTCACCGTTGCCGTCAACGAGGAGAAGGCCTTCCTGCGTACCCTCGAATCCGGCACCGAGCTGTTTGAGCAGGAAGTCTGCGCCGTGAAGAACGCGGGTAAGACGGAGATCTCTGGCGAGAAGGCATTCACGCTGCATGACACCTACGGTTTCCCGATTGACCTCACCCTGGAAATGGCTCGTGAGCAGGGTCTAACCGTGGATGAGGAAGGCTTCCACACCTTCATGGCTGAGCAGAAGGCCCGTGCGAAGGCTGATAACCAGGCCAAGAAGCACGGTGCTGCAGACCTCACGGTGTACCGCGAGTTCGTGGACAACCACCCGACCGAGTTCATCGGCTATGACCAGCTGGAGGGCGAGAGCCCCGTTATCGGTCTCGTTGCCGGCGGGCAGAAGATCCACACCGCCAAGGAAGGCGATGAGGTTGAGGTCATTGTTGAGGCCACCCCGATGTACGCAGAGGCCGGCGGTCAGCTCGGTGACCGCGGCACGATGACGATCGGTGATGCCACGCTGACCGTCAACGATGTGCAGAAGATTGGCAAGAAACTGTGGCTCCACAAGTCCACGGTGACCGGTGGTGGATTCGAGGTCGGCGAGACTGCATCCCTGCACGTGGACGAGCAGTGGCGTCACGCAGCCCGCCAGGCACACTCCGCCACCCACCTCATCCATGCTGCGCTCCGCCAGACGCTGGGGCCGACAGCCGTCCAGGCTGGTTCCATGAACAAGCCCGGTTACCTCCGCTTCGACTTCAACTACGCGCAGGCGCTGACGCCTCAGCAGCTGGAAGAGATTGAGCGCATCACCAACGAGGCGGTGGACACGGACTGGTCCGTAAACACCAATGAGATGCCACTGGACGAGGCCAAGGCAATGGGTGCCATGGCACTGTTCGGCGAGAACTACGGCGACATCGTGCGCGTTGTGGAGATCGGTGGACCGTTCTCCATGGAGCTGTGCGGTGGTACCCACGTTGATCGTTCCGCACAGATCGGACCGGTTGCCGTCCTCGGTGAGTCGTCTGTCGGTTCCGGTGTGCGCCGCATTGAGGCCTACTCGGGTCTGAATTCCTTTAGCTACCTGTCCAAGGAACGCAGCCTCGCCGAGGGCCTGGCAACAGCGCTGAAGACCCCGAGCGATAACCTCCCCGAGCGCATTGCGCAGCTGACGGAGAAGCTGAAAGCAGCGGAGAAGGAGATTGAGAACCTGCACGCCAAGCAACTGGCTGAGCGTGTTTGCTCCCTCGTCGATTCTGCCTCCACCGCCGGTTCCTTCGAGCTCATTGCAGAAAACCTCGGTGCTACTGTCGGCGCGAAGGACCTGCGCTCCATGGCGCAGGACCTTGTCAACCGGCTGGGTAGCCGTTCGGCCGTTGTCGTTCTCGGTGGTGCACAGGGCGGAAAGGCACCGTTTGCCGTTGCCGCAACCGAGGCCGCCGTTGATGCGGGCATCAAGGCCGGTGACCTGGTGAAGGTCATCGGTGAGCACGTCGGTGGCAAGGGTGGCGGCAAGCCGAACTTGGCGCAGGGCTCTGGCTCTAATCCCGCCGGTTTCACCGGTGCTTTTGATGCTGTGAAGCACGACCTGTCTGCTCGCTAGTCGATGGGTAAGAACAGGCGCAAGGCTGGTGGTAATTCCGGTCGCCCCTCGCACAGACGAGGTGGCGGATCGGGGTACCGTCAGCGAAGCCACGGCTCCTCGGGGGGCCGTGGTGAGCGGCACTCGCAGAAGCCGGAGAAGGGGATTGATCCGCGTCTGGGAGTGGAGGCCTTGCACCTTATGGGGCTCGAGGAGATCGAGCCTGCTACCGCCGGTGCCGATGATCCTGGCGAGGGCCGCCGGTTGGCGTTGGATGTGGGCACCGTCCGCATCGGCGTCGCCTCCTCCGATCGTGATGCTCGCCTCGCCATGCCGGTGGAGACCGTTCGCCGGTCACACAAGCGCGTGGGCGATGAGATTCCCGACGGTCAGGATATCCGTCGCATCCTCGAGATCGTCCGTGAGTACGAGCCGGTGGAAATCGTCATCGGGCTGCCCCGCGATCTCAAGGGGAACGGGTCTGCGTCCATCGTCCATGCGCGCGACATTGGTCGCCGTCTCGAGCGTGCGCTGACGGAGGCAGGGCTCACCATCCCCGTCCGCTTCGCTGACGAGCGTCTCACCACCGTTATTGCCACCCAGGCGTTGCACGCCTCTGGGCTGACGGAGCGCGCCGGCAGGAAGGTCGTGGATCAGGCAGCCGCCGTGGAGATCCTGCAGACGTGGCTCGATGCCCGCAGGAGCTATCTCGATTCCCACAACACCGAAACCTCCGACGGGTTAGCTGAATAATTAACTGTCGAGGCGCAGTTCGCGGTAGCTCGAGTTGAAGCTTCCGGTTTGCTCACTGTGGTGTTTTTGGCTTTTCGACGCCCGGTCGCCTAGCCCTCGGATGGCCGTTATCTCAAGGTGTGGATCCGGGTTTGAGAAACCTGTGAACGCTGAAAAATTATGAATTCCTAACCAATAGTGCCGGGTCGCTGCACACAGTTTGGTAACAATAGGATAAAATTTCTGTTTATGGCACGTAGATCACCAGCTCTCGGAGGCTCAGGACCAACGTCTGACCCGGCGTTCCACGACGACTACCGCAGCGAAGCAGGCTCCCACGCCGGCTCGTCGAGCGGTGGAAACCAGCGGGGTCGGCGTATTGGCGTGCTCATTGGTACGATCCTCGCACTCATCGCCGCCGTCATTTACATTGGGGTGATGGGACAAAGTAGTGGTGATTTCCGGGGCGATGGCAACGGTCAGACCGTCCTCGCCGAAATCGAGCCTGGCTCGACGCTGTCTGAGCTGGGGCCAACCCTTGTGGAGCAGGGCGTTGTTTCCAGCAATGAGGCGTTCCAGTCCGCTGCGGCCACGAACTCCAAGGCTGCGGATGTCAAGCCTGGGTTTTACAAGTTGCAGGAGAAGATGAGCGCTGAGTCCGCTGTCAACGCGTTCCTCAATCCCGAGAACAAGATTGATTTGCTCAAGGTGCCGACTGGTGCCACTCTCATGGATTCGAAGGTCGTTGGTGGCGATACCCGCTACGGCATTTACTCCCTCATTTCGAACATCTCCTGCAGCGTTGGCGATACGTGCCTGAGTTCTGAGGAGCTGCAGGATACAGGCGCAAACGCGGATCCCACGGCGCTGGGTGTGCCCGCATGGGCGATGGGGCACGTGCAGGAGGCTGCCGGTGACCCGAAGCGGTTGGAAGGCCTCATTGAGCCCGGCGAGTATGTCGTTAACCCCGAAGCCTCGGCCGAGGATATCCTCACCCAGCTCGTCAGCGCCTCTGCCCAGAGCTTTGCCGAGACAGGCATCGAGGAGCGCGCGGGTGCCATCGGCCTGAGCCCCTATGAACTTCTGACTGCCGCGTCCCTCGTGGAGCGCGAGGCACCTGCAGGTGAGTTCGACAAGGTCGCTCGTGTCATTTTGAACCGCCTGGAAAAGCCCATGCGTTTGGAATTCGACTCCACCGTCAACTACGGCCTGGACGAGCAGGAAGTTGCTACCACGGATGAGGATCGCGCCCGCGTTACCCCGTGGAATACCTACGCCAAGGATGGCCTGCCGGCGACACCGATTGCCTCGCCATCTATCGAGGCTGTGACCGCTATGGAAAACCCGGCCCCGGGCAACTGGCTGTTCTTCGTCACCATCGATAAGGACGGGACGACGGTCTTCAACGATACCTTCGAGCAGCACATGGCCGATACACAAAAGGCCCTCGAATCTGGCGTTTTGGACTCGAATCGGTAACTGAATTTCTAACGTATAAGTGGAGCACATGCAAAGTGTGCTCCTCTTTTCTTTTTGTGCTCTTTTTTCTTTTTACTGACTGTTTTCCGGATATCCGATCTCTGACTATCCGTCTTTCGACTATCCATGGACAGCCCCGGCCTTGTGAGCATCGCAACGGTTTAGCCTCGACTTGCCGAGGAGGACTGTTCCAGGAGAGCGAAAAGAGTTAACTGCGCCGTTATGCGGATGTCCTAGAATGACCGATAAGGAATGAACCATAAGGAACGTACGCTGACGGAATGAAAGTCAAGAAGCGTGGAGGAAAGAGATTCTCGCTTAGGTTTCCGCTACCGTTTCGTTCCTAGCGTTGCGCTCGACTGGAGAATGTATGAACACCTGCTACGTCATCGGCTCGCCGATTGCCCACTCGCTGTCGCCCGTCCTGCATACTGCGGGCTACGAGGCGCAGGGGATTTCCAGTGAGTGGCAGTTCCTCCGTCGGGAATGCGTCGCAGAGGATGTAAACGAGTTCATCGCCAGCCTGGACGCGGCTGTGCGGGGGGTAAGTGTCACCATGCCCTGCAAGTTCGCAGCCCTCGACGCAGCAGACGAGATATCTGACAGGGCCCGTGTCATTGGCTCTGCCAACACACTGGTGCACCGGGAAAATGGCAGCTGGTTTGCGGACAACACCGACTGCGAGGGGATCCTCGGCGCCCTCGCGGAGCTGGGGGTACAGGGAAACGTGCGCGGAAACAATGCCGTTGTCATCGGTGGCGGTGGCACGTCGCGGCCCGCACTGTGGGCGCTTGGCCAGCTGGGTGCAGAGACGGTGACTGTTATCAATCGCACGGACAAGTCTGACCAGTTGCGACACCTTGCGGGGGATGCTGAATTCCGCTATTCGGACTATTCCGGGGATCTGACTGCGATGACTGAGGAAGCAGCAGTCGTTATCTCCACCGTGCCGTCGGCGGTCATTGCGAGCCGGGAAGAAGAGATTGCCCAGTGTCCGGTGCTTGATGTCATCTACGATCCGCGACCCACCCCCTTAGTAACAGCAGCGCGAAAAGGAGGATACCCCGCCGTAGAGGGCAACGTCATGCTTGCCCACCAGTCATTTTCTCAGTATGAGCAGTACACCGGTACAGATGCACCGAGTGCTGCGATGCGCGCAGCACTTGATGCCTATCTTGCCGGCGAATGACCGGAACCCACCGTAACTGAGCAAGAAAACGGTGCAAGGAGGGCGTCGACAAGCCAGACATAGGCTCTACACTTTGCCCACATAAACGGTAGAGAAGGCATGGGCCACATTACTGGTCGGCCACATTACTGGTCACAGCATCGACAAAGTTATTTCGACATAGTTATTGGCTGCCCTACGAAGACATTAGTCGACCTATTGAGTACCAACCTGTTGGGCAAAGCTAACCAGTAGCACGCCTCGCGCGCTCGTAAGCTGGCAGACATGTGGGGGACATTCTCAATGGGGAGTCTTTCGGCCGGCAGCTCAGTTGCTATGGGGTTAAGCGATGCCTTGGATGCAGGCGCAGAACCCTCAGCTTTGGGGCAAGGAGCATCGGCGTTCGTACTGATCTGGATGTGCCTGCTGGTGGGGTGGGACGTGTGCTTCCATCGTCTGCCGGACTGGCTGACCATTCCCGCCTGGATTGTCCTTCCCATCCTGTGGGTTTTCCTCGACGGGGAGCACGTGGGCACCCGGCTGGTCGGAGGTGTTATCTGGCTTGGTCTGTATTTCCTCGTCGGTGTCGTAACTGGCGGTGTCGGCGGGGGAGACCTCAAGCTCTCCTTTCCCCTCGGACAGATCGTTGGGCTAGCCCTTGTTTTGCCAGCAATCGCCGGGGCAGCGCTGGTGACGCTTGTCCTCGCCCGTCCTGGAAAACCCGTCGCGCATGGGCCGGCGATGATTATCTCGTCGGTGGTTTGCCTGCTGCTTTGGTAGATTCACATGCTGTGCACACAGCGCTGTCGGGTCATGAGCAACAGCGCGGTTGGTGACAGCGGGGATTCCTCATGTCTGGTGATCTTGTCGGGAGAGTCAGGATTGTCGGGATAGTCGGGCGAAAAGGTGCATTCGGGAGGTAGAAAATTGTATTTCGGAATAATCGTGAAAGAATATGCACTATGCTTCGATGGTCAACTTCAGGAGAATCGCACGGACAAGCACTGGTAGCCCTCATGGAGGGCATCCCACGTGGCGTGGAAATCAGCACGAGTGACGTGCAGCGGGCACTTGCGCGACGTCGGCTCGGTTACGGCCGTGGTGCCCGGATGAAGTTTGAAGCTGACGAGGTCACCTTCCTCGGGGGCTTCCGTTACGGGCGCACCCTGGGCAGCCCGATTTCCATCGTTATCGGCAATACGGAATGGCCGAAGTGGACCACCATCATGAGCGCGGATCCGATTGATACATCCGACCCGGAGGTAGAAAAGGCCCTCCACTCGGGGAGGGGAGCAATCCTCACCCGCCCACGCCCAGGTCACGCCGACCTCGCTGGAATGATCAAGTACGGCGCGGAGGATGCACGAGACATTCTCGAGCGCTCCTCCGCCCGCGAAACGGCGGCGCGCGTTGCCTGTGGCGAGGTAGCAAAACAATTCCTCGCGCAGGTGGGTGGTATCACCGTCCTCTCCCATGTCAGGGCTATCGGCGGAAGTGAGCCGAAGGATACCTCCCTCCCACAGCCCGGCGATGAAGAACGTATCGATGCCTCTCCGGTTCGCGCTCTCAGCGAGGAAGCAACCGATGCTATGGTCGCGCGCATCGATGCTGCGAAGAAACAGGGCGATACCCTCGGTGGTGTCGTTGAAGTGGTCGTCCACGGACTTCCCATCGGCCTGGGGTCACATGTCACCGCCAGGAACAGGCTCGACGGCCAGCTTGCACAGGCCGTGATGAGCATCCAAGCCATTAAGGGCGTGGAAATCGGCGACGGTTTCGAAGAAGCCAACCGGCCGGGAAGTGCCGCCCATGATGAGATCATTACAGGTGACGGCGTTCCCACACGGGGGAGCAACCGGGCTGGCGGGCTCGAAGGCGGCATGACCAACGGACAGCCGCTGATCGTCCGTGCTGCGATGAAGCCTATCTCTACCGTGCCACGGGCACTGCGGACCGTGGACATGTCCACCGGTGAACCCGCCACAGCGATCCACCAGCGCTCCGACGTATGCGCAGTTCCGGCTGCTGCTGTCGTTGCAGAGGCGGAGGTGGCCCTCGTCCTTGCACGCGCAGTACTGGAAATGTTCGGCGGAAACACCGTGGAGGAAATCGCCTCCCGCATCACCGACTACCGTGCTGCCGTTAAGGAGCGACTGACCTGGGATGGCGAAAACAATGAGTAAGCCACGCGTCGTCCTCGTCGGCCCTCCCGGTGCCGGGAAAACAACCGTAGGCCGGCGGCTGGCCAGCACCCTCAACGTGCCGTTTGTGGATAGTGATCACCTCGTCGAAGAGAAATACGGCAAACCGTGCGGTGACGTGTTCTCCGAGCTGGGAGAGGAACAGTTCCGAGTTGTGGAGCGCGAGCACATCGCCGAGGCACTGACCGGACACGGAATCCTCAGTGTCGGTGGTGGCGCAGTGACCACCGAGGAAACACGCGCGCTTTTCGATGACCACACTGTCGTCTGGCTCGACGTTTCCGATGCGACTGGCTTTACCCGGACAAGCGCGGAGGGCACGCGACCCGTGCTGGAAGCCGACGATCCCCAGCAGCACTACGCTGACCTCCTCGCCTCTCGTCGAGAGTGGTACCGGGAGGTGTCCACGTACCGTGTGCGCACCGATGACAAGCGCCCAACAGCCATCGTCGGCGAGATCCTCGAACTCATCTGGGGCTAGAGTCAGCGTTAGCCCTGTCGCGTTGGCAGTATTTTGGCCATTGTGACGCGGGCTTTTCACCCTGGGTGATCCGTTATTGGAAAGCAGGGACGGTTCCTGCCGCTCGCCATGGTGATTCTTTGCGTCGCTATCGCGATTGTCCTTGCTCCGTTGGTTCTTACTTCGTTGGTCCTTGCTCTTTTGATCCATGCACTTTTGTAGGGCAGGACCGGCGAGAGGAAAGAAGATAAAAGCGCGGGAAGCGACGGGGAGAACCTGCGTGCGATGGTCTTCTTGGTGGCGGGGAAGATGTGCATGGGGAAAGCAGGATGGCGCAAGGCGCCGTAACGATCCCTGCACTGGCGCGGTTATTTACCGAGAAAACCCTTGAAGAGAAAACGTGGGAACTCCCCATGATTGTTTTGTCGGTTTTACTTTGAGTTTGCTTGATTTGTGCATAATTTGAGGGTGGTCAATTGTGGGAAAACGTGCAGGTTAGGGCCGATGGTTCTGAAATGTTGAGTTTCTTTGGCTAAGGATGTGGCAAAATTATGTAGGAGCTTTTCGGCAACCGCTGAAGGCAAGCCAAAAATTCTTTAAAATTCTAAGAAACGTACAAACGGTCACGAGTTGACCCGATGGAGGTTGGGTATGCCTGACAGGCAGAGCATCATTGTTAATGCTCAAAGGCAGTACGCTGTCACGATTGGAAACGACCTGAAAAAAGAGGTCGCATCTTTCATAGTCGGATTAGAAAAGGCCCGTCACGTCATACTTGTCCACCAGCCAACGCTAAAGGAGTCCGCCAAGAGCCTGGAAAGCGAGCTCTCCTTAGCAGGGCTCGTTGTGACCCTTGCAGAGATTCCGGATGCTGAAGCAGGAAAGACTGTTACCGTCCTCGAGAAGCTGTGGCACCTGTGTGGCGAAAACAATATCGCGCGCACGGACGTTGTCGTTGGCCTCGGCGGTGGGGCAGCGACGGATCTCGCTGGCTTCCTGGCCGCAACGTGGATGCGTGGTGTTTCGCTGGTGAACATCCCGACCTCCCTCCTCGGGATGGTCGATGCAGCAGTCGGCGGAAAGACGGGGATCAACTCGCCGTACGGTAAAAACTTGGTTGGCTCCTTCTACGAGCCGAACGCCGTTTTTATCGATCTCGACTTCCTCGCGTCATTGCCACAGGAGGACCTGAAGTCTGGTGCCGCGGAGATCATTAAGTGCGGGTTCATTAAGGATCCCACCATCCTCAACATCGTGGAGAGGAACCCCAACTGCTTCCAGGAAAGGGGAGAGGATCTCACCACCGTTATCACCCGGTCCATCCAGGTCAAAGCAGATGTTGTATCTAAGGATCTGCGGGAAAGTGATCTGCGTGAAATCCTTAACTACGGTCACACGTTTGGTCACGGCGTAGAAAACTACGAGCAGTACACGTGGAAGCACGGGTACGCTGTCGCCATCGGCATGGTCTTTGCCGCCCAATTGGCAAAGAGCCGAGGACTCATCTCCCAAGAAATCGTCGACAAGCATATCCGAATCCTCGAATCCGTTGGGTTGCCAACAACCTACAAGCAAGGGATTTTCGGCCTCATCTACGAGTCGATGAAGCACGATAAGAAGGCTCGCGCAGGAAAGCTGCGCTTCGTGTGTCTCGATGGCATAGGCAGCACCACTCGTGTCGAAGGCCCGAGCTTCTCTGAGCTGCGGGAAGCATACGATTCGTTGGCGGCCGAATAAGCCAGCTTGCTTGTGGGCCTGTCCCATTCGTGGGGCGAGCCCGTGTGCGTCTTATCAAGCACGCTGCGCCCCGCGTACGTTGCATGGCGCAGGGTACTCCACAGTACGAGGCGGCGCGTAAGAAGTTCAGATTAGTGCAGGTTGCGGCGGAGTCAACGACCTCGTTTTGTCTAAATAGACAGGGCTCTGCTGCTACGGGTGCGATGGTTCCTGGCCTACACTGTTTGGAAAAGAGAAGCTCACTCTTGTAGGCCGTACCTCTCACCATGACATGCCGTACAGTTCACCGATACGTGCCGCACAGTCAAGGGTTTAGCTGCCTCAGCCCTGGGCTGGAGCTGTATCTCACGGTTTGCAGGGCCGCCCAGTTAACACGACGAGATTCAGAAGAAAGGACAGGATATGCCATCCACCCAGAAGCAATCCGCTCCCGCACCAGACTTTTCCACCACCGCCGGTTTGACCGCAGGTGTCGATATTCTCGTTCTCAATGGACCCAACCTCGACCGGCTAGGAAAGCGACAGCCCGATGTCTACGGCACGACCATGTTGGACGATGTGTGTGCCCTTATCGATCGCCATGCCGCGGAGCACGATCTCATCGTTTGCCACCGACAGTCCAACTACGAGGGTCAGCTTATTAACTGGGTCCACGAAGCCGCCGACGCAGGAATTCCCGTCATCATCAACCCTGGTGGCTTTACCCACACATCCGTTGCCCTGCGGGACGCTCTTGCAGAAATTGCCGACGGCCGTGGTTTCGTGGAGGTACACATCTCCAACGTGCACGCACGGGAAAAATTCCGCCACCACAGCTTCCTTTCACCCATCGCGCGTGGTGTCATCGCCGGGCTCGGCATCTATGGTTACGTCGCCGCACTGGAATACTTCGCTTCCTAAGTAGTGGGCTGTAGACAGTGATGAGGTGACCGCAACTGGTGACCTATCTACGTGGCGGTGTTGCAGCTACGACCCCGGAAGTGGGGGAAGAGCAAAAACCTCCCATCTGATGGACCAGTTCGGGGCTACTATGGGGTAAACAATTCATCCCCTAGGCAAAGGTGGTTTTCATGACAGTCTATGCAGATATCCGGTTCCAAAATCGACGTCGTCGTCTGGCGTCAACACTCGCCGGCCAGCGCATAGACGCGATGCTCGTCACGCACCTGACACACGTTCGTTTCCTCTCGGGATTCTCTGGATCTAACGGTGCCGTTCTGGTCAAAAAGGATCTCACCGCTCTCATCTCCACGGATGGGCGTTACACCACCCAGGTCGGGGAAGAAGCCTCTGATCTCGACCTTGTCAGCGCACGTAACTGCGGGCAGGCTCTGCTGGAAACGCTCGACGGCCCCCGTCGGGTAGGTTACGAGGCCGACTACGTCACCGTAAGTGAGCTGGAAAGCCTGAAGAAGGCCTGCCCTGAGGGGGTTACCCTTGTTCCGGTTACCGGTGTCATTGAGGAAATCCGCCTGGTCAAGGACGAGGTCTCTCTCGATCACCTGCGCCATGTCGCGCGCATCGCAGTGGTCGCATGGGAGGAGCTCCTGGAAGCAGGGGAGCTTCGTGCCGGCCGTCGGGAAAACGAAGTCGCCGCTGATCTGGAATACCGGATGCGCAAGCACGGAAGCGAGCACACTTCCTTCGACACGATCGTGGCAAGCGGCTTGAACTCAGCAAAACCGCACCATGGTGCAGATGACACCGTCATTCAGGATGGGGATATCGTCACGGTGGACTTTGGCGCACACCTCCTGGGCTTCAACTCTGACATCACCCGAAGCGTCATCGTCGGCCACACCACCGGCTTCACCAAGGAAATCTACGATGTTGTTCTCCGTTCCCAGCTCGCAGGTATTGAGGCAGCAACACCGGGAATGGCACTCGTCGACGTTGACCGCGCCTGCCGCGACATCATCGATGAGGCTGGCTACGGTGAATACTTTGTCCACTCCACCGGACACGGCGTGGGGCTAGACGTGCATGAGGCACCGTACGCTTCTACTGCAGGTCAGGGTGTACTCGAGCCGGGGATGACGCTCACCATCGAGCCCGGCATTTATGTGCCAGGCAAGGGGGGCGTGCGAATCGAGGATTCACTCATTATTCGCGCAGGCGCGCCCGAAATCATCACCGATACGCCAAAGGAATTGCGACTGGTGTAAGATTTACCCGCTAGTAAAAGGATAACCCTCGACGTTCCGAGGATTGTGGTGGGAAAAACCAATGCTGGGCTCGTTCAGTCGGGTCTGCATACGTGGGGTTTCCCGCCAGATGCGGGACGTGTCAATGTGTTTCGAAGGAGTTCGTTCGGTGGCAACTACCGCTGATTTCAAGAACGGTCTTGTTCTCAAGCAAGACAACAAACTGCAGCAGATCATTGAGTTCCAGCACGTGAAGCCTGGCAAGGGCCCGGCCTTCGTGCGCACGAAGCTCAAGGACGTTGTCACCGGCAAGGTCACCGACAAGACGTTCAACGCCGGTGTGAAGGTGGAGACCGCCACCGTCGACCGTCGCGATATGACCTACCTCTACAACGACGGCAGCGCCTACGTCATGATGGACGACAAGACCTTCGAGCAGGTTGAGGTTGCTCCCGAGAAGATCGGCGAGCCGGCTCGCTTCCTCAAGGAGAACATGCCCGTCGAGGTTTCCTTCCACGAGGGCGAGGTTCTGTTCGCAAACCTTCCTACCTCTGTCGAGCTGGAGATCGCTCACACCGATCCGGGCCTGCAGGGCGATCGCTCCACCGGCGGCACGAAGCCCGCTGAGCTGGAGACTGGCGCGGAGATCCAGGTTCCTCTGTTCCTGGAGACCGGCAACATTGTGAAGGTTGATACTCGCGACGGCTCCTACCTTTCCAGGGTTCAGAACTAAAACGTTGAGCGAACAAAATAACCACGCTAAGCATGGCGCCCGCTACAAAGCGCGGCGCCATGCTGCAGAAATCCTGTTTGAAGCTGAGGCACGGGATATCGATCCGGTGGAAGTAACTCGCACCCGCGAGGAGCTTTCCAACGGCCCGGATCCGGTGACCGCGCCTGTGCGTCCCTACACTAGGGAAATCATTGAAGGGGTTGCCGTCAACCTGGACCTCATTGATTTCGCTATTGAGCGGGAGCTGACTGAAACGGATTGGACCTTTGACCGCCTTCCCGGTGTCGACCGCGCAGTTTTGCGCGTGGCAACGTGGGAACTGTTGTACAACAGTGACGACGTGCCCCAGAAGACATCGGTCACCCAAGCTGTTGAGCTCGTAAGCGAACTCTCTACCGACGATTCACCTGCCTATGTCAACGCAGTCCTGGACGCGATGTGGAAAAACCCCGAGTCGCCCGCTGATGCTCTCGCACGTGCGGAAGCAGAAGCAGCAGAGGCACGCCTCCAAGCAGAGCTCGAGGCTGAATTGCGTCGTGCCGAGGCAGATGCCCGTGCTGCCGAGAACGCTGCTTTCACCATCGAGGGGTTGGAAGCAGAAGAAGATTCCTTTGCAGAAAGCCATGACTTCGCTCCGGAAGAAAGTACGGAAAAAGAGGATACGGATTCCGAAAGCACATCTGAGCCTGAGATCAGCGTTGTCCGCGGCCTAGCACACACCTTCAGCTACTCCGCAGATCCCAACGCATCAGAGTCTTCCACTGCTGCCGAGGATGCACCTGCAGAGACTGCCGTCTCCGACAACGAAGCAGAAGACACCAGCACCACCGATCCCGGTGCCTCTGAAGAAGCATCACCTCAAGAAGAGGAAAACGACAACGTCGATGCTCCCGTTCAAGAGGACGCTCCTACGGAAGAGTAGAAAAAGCCGGAGGAAAGAGCCAGATTCGTCTGGCTCTTTTTTCATGTGCCCAGCGTGGACACATACCAGGGGTAATCGCCAGTGACGATGTTCGTGCACGAAACCAACACAGCTTGGGGCGCACGCTGGTACTTTTGACGTTATGGCTAAATTCAGCACTGAAGACGCACTTGATCTCGCCGTCGGACCACACTTCCGCCTGGAAGATGTCGATCCAGACTCCACGCCCAACTTCGATTGGGACGAAGATGATTGGGAGGAATACTTCCACAAGCACGATGAGGAACTTGGCGATCTGCAGGAAATGCTGTACGCAAACTACCGTGCGGAGGTAGAGGGAACACCCAGTATCCTGCTGGTTCTGCAGGGGATGGATACCTCCGGTAAGGGCGGAATCATCCGCCACGTGGTCAGCGTTCTTGACCCGCAAGGAGTGTCCATCTCCTCGTTTGGCAAGCCGACGGAGGAGGAGCTCCAGCACGACTTCCTGTGGCGGGTGGAAAAGAAGCTTCCCCAGCCAGGCTTCATTGGTGTCTTCGACCGCTCGCACTATGAGGATGTCCTCGTCCAGCGTGTGAATGAGATGGCTCCGGCAGAAGAAATTGAGCGACGGTACGGTGCCATCGCCGAGTGGGAAGCAAAACTTGTGCAAAATGGCACGAGAATCATCAAGGTGATGCTTCACATTTCCCGTGACTTCCAGGAGGAGAACCTGTTGGAGCGTATTGAGCGTGAGGATAAGCACTGGAAGTACAATCCCGATGACATCACCGAGCGCAGCAAGTGGGATGACTATATGGAGGCCTACCAGATCGCCTTGACACGGACATCGACGGCGACGGCACCGTGGTACTGCGTCCCCTCTGACAACAAACCATATGCCCGAATGGTGGTGAAGTACCTTCTGCTTAACGAGCTGCGCGCCTTGAATCTCAGCTGGCCGGAACCGATTTTCGATCCAAAGGACGAAAAGGAACGCTTGAAAAACTCCTAGCACGAGTTCTAGCAGCTGCTCCAAGTAAAACGTCGGCGCACGAAATTGGGCTACGCCGAGCAGATAGAGGGAAGCGTCCTGCACGCGATGAACGCGGGCAGGACGCTTCTTATCTGCAGTTGGAGTAAAAAGCGGTGCAATCCGCTACAGGTGCTGCCTGATCTCTGAAGCCTCGCGGGCGAGGATGCCATGAGAGGCAACGATGCCCGTGTAAGCCATGTGCAGCTCCTGCGCGAGCTGTTGATCGGTCAGTCCCGCGCCGGTGAGGATTTCATACTCAATTCGTGCTACAGGCTCGGTATCCACATCGGTGATAACGGCCTTGATGCCATAGATGCGGGAATTCACCGTGTTTGCAGCTAAATAATCGGCGGTGAAGGTGGAATCATCTACCTCTTCGCCGGCAGTGTTGAGACGGCGGTCGGAGCGAACAATCATGGCAGCAGGGGAGAGCTGCACCACGAGGGTATCGAACCCGTTGAGGTTGACCTTCCACACAGTCGGCCGGGACGCAGGCGGATTGGCATCATCCTTCTGATCCGCGACAGGGCCTGTCGTGGGGAGTTCAACGGGGGTAAGCGTGACATCGTTGGCCGCGGAGGCAGAGACGATGCGCTCGGGGGTGACTTCAGTCGGTTCCATAGTCCAGTGTTCCTTTTGTCAGTTGAGCGGTGTCGGTGAGTAGCTGTTAGGCGGGGCTGCCGTCCTCGTTCCAATCCACGGCCTCAGGGAAAATACTGGCCAGCCATTGTGTGGCGTTGCCACATTGCTCGATTGTGGTTAGTAACCAGGCGCCAAGTTGGTTATCGCTGAGTCCGTAGGTGGCATCGGTGCCGCGACGAAGGAAAACGCTGAGGCTATCGCCCTGCTTTTCAAAACTCATGGTGGGGAACACCTGGGTTTCGTTGAACGTCGTGCAGGCAGAGAGCAATTGCGCAGATCTGTCGATGGGGAGAGCACCCCGCCAGACGCCTGTGGCTGTGAGCTGGTCGGACGCAAGAGTGAATTGGATGACGATATCGCTGAAACCGACTAGGAGGTTGTCGCCACGCAGCTCCGAGCGGATGCTGTTGTCCGAAAGAAGCTGGATAGCTCTCTGTGGGGTGTACGGGGTCGGTGTGGTTGAGCTCATGGGTTCCATGGTCTCATAAACTCGGCGAGATTCGCGTCGCTGGGCAAGGCATGGAGGCAACCGGGTGCGAAAAAATGAGGTATGCGGAAGAAGTTATGTACTGGTTTGTGTGTTCGCGTGGTAGCATATGCGGAAGAAAAGTACATATTTTTTACACCAGACAACCTTTAACGGACCGCACAGAGAGGCGGGGAAGGGGGTCACGATGAGAAATGACGGTAGTCCCGCAGCAAGCGGGGAGACCACGGAGCTGCTAACCAGCGCCGATGTTTCCCGTACTATCGCACGCATCGCGCACCAGATTATTGAAAAAACTGCGCTCGACTCGGACGCGGCGCGTCCAGTCATTCTTCTGGGCATTCCTTCGGGCGGAGTGCCCCTGGCCAATCGCTTGGCCGATCTGATCAACACATTCACTGGAGTTTCCGTTCCTGTCGGAGCTCTCGACATCACGCTCTACCGCGATGATCTTCGCAACAAACCGCACAGAGCTCTTCAACCCACCAAGATTCCTCGGGGAGGCATCGACGGTGCCGTTGTCGTGCTTGTCGACGACGTCCTCTTCTCTGGGCGCACAATTCGTGCGGCTCTCGATGCCCTCCGTGACATTGGACGGGCAGAGGAAGTTCAGCTCGCCGTGCTGGTTGACCGCGGCCACCGGCAGCTGCCGATCCGGGCGGACTACGTGGGGAAGAACATCCCTACCTCCCGCAGCGAGGACGTCATCTGCAAGCTGAAAGAGCTAGACGATGAAGACAGTGTCGTGCTGATTCGGGGAGAAAGCGCAACAGAAACCACCACGAGCACCCCAGCGAAGCGTCAGTAGCGCGAGGAAAGCAATTCACATGGAGAAAAAGAACGTGAATCTCATCATCACTAATGTTCGCCCCTACGGCGAGGGGGAGCCGACGGATGTCACCGTAGAAGATGGCACCATCACCGCCATTGGCTCGGCCGACAAGACGGACGGATATGACGTCGTCGACGGCAACGGAGGCGTGCTGCTACCTGGACTCGTGGATGTCCACGTCCACCTTCGTGAGCCCGGTCGAGAAAATACAGAGACTATTGAAACCGGCTCGCGTGCTGCTGCCCGCGGTGGTTTCACCGCCGTCATGGCGATGGCCAACACTCAGCCTGTCGACGATAACCCGATCGTCGCTGAGGCGATTTACCTCAAGGGCCGGGAGTACGGCCTCGTCGATGTTCACCCGATCGGCTCCATCACCAAGGGGCTGGAAGGCAAGACGCTCACCGAGTTCGGTCTCATGAAGGATTCCATGGCCCACGTGACCATGTTTTCCGATGACGGCAAGTGCGTTGCCAACTCACAGCTCATGCGTCGCGCTCTCGAGTACGCTGCCGGCACCGATGTGCTCCTCGCCCAACACTGTGAGGACCCACTGCTCACCGAAGGCGCCTCCGCGCACGAGGGAGCAGTTGCCGGAAAGCTCGGTCTTCGTGGCTGGCCCCGTGCGGCTGAGGAGTCCATCGTCGCCCGCGACATGCTCCTCACCCGCGATTACGGTGGCCGCCTGCACCTTTGTCACCTATCCACCACGGCATCGGCCGACCTGGTGAAGTGGGGCAAGGAGCAGGGCATCAATGTCACCGCAGAGGTCACTCCGCACCACCTGCTGCTTACCGACGACCTGCTCGTCAACTACGACGGCATCTTCAAGGTCAACCCGCCACTGCGCGAAAAGCACGACACAGAGTCGCTGCGCCAGGCGCTTCTCGACGGAACCATCGATGTCGTCGCCACTGACCACGCTCCGCATGCGGCAGAGGATAAATGCGTGGAGTTCCAGAATGCCCGCCCAGGCATGCTCGGCCTGGAAACCTCTCTGGCAATTATCGCTGAAATTTTTGTCCGCTCTGGTCTAGCTGATTGGCGGTTTGTAGCCAAGGTTATGAGCGAGCGTCCCGCGGAGATCGTTCGCCTGGCAGACCAAGGTCGCCCCATTGCCGTCGGAGAGCCTGCGAACCTCACCATCGTCGACCCCGACCGCACGTGGATTTCTCGGGGCGATGAACTGGCATCGAAGGCCTCCAACAATCCCTACGAGGGAATGGAGTTCCACACTCGCGTCACCCACACGTTCCTGCGTGGCAATCTCACACATAGCCTGGAAGAAGTTAAGGAAAGCGACAAGTAAATGCACAACAATAACGCTCGTCAACACACGCCGGCGATTCTCGTTCTTGCCGATGGCCGTACGTTTAGGGGCATCGGTTTTGGTGCCGCCGGTCGCGCCCTCGGTGAGGCAGTGTTCACCACTGCGATGACCGGCTACCAGGAGACCATGAGCGACCCGTCCTACCACAAGCAGTTGGTTACGCTCACCGTCCCAATGGTGGGTAACACCGGCTACAACGAAGAGGACTGGGAGTCACACGGCGACAAGATTTGGGTCGCTGGCCTTATCATCCGTGATCTCGCCGTCAGGCATTCCAACTGGCGCGCAGACGAATCGCTTGAGGAAGCCATGGAAAAGCAGGGCATCGTCGGTATCCGCGGTGTGGATACACGCGCTCTCGTGAGGCACCTGCGCAACCACGGTTCCATCGCCGCCGGCATTTTCTCCGGCGAGGAAGCACTCCAGGATACGGACACACTCGTGTCCATCGTCACCTCACAGCCGTCGATGGAGGGGGCAGACCTGGCGGCGGAAGCAGCCACCAAGGAGGTCTACACGGTAGAGCCCACGGGTAAAGCTGCCGGCGCTGATTCCGCGCCCACCGTTGTGGCCTACGACATGGGCATCAAGTCCGCAACGCCCAAGAACATGGCTTCTCGTGGCCTCCGGGTTGTCGTCGTGCCAGCGAACACGCCGTTCGCAGACATCAAACAGTACAACCCGGACGGAGTATTCGTCTCCAACGGTCCTGGTGATCCGGCGACAGCCGACACCATGGTGGAGATCGTCCGCGAGGTGCTTGCCGCAAAGATCCCGTTCTTCGGAATCTGCTTCGGTAACCAGATCCTCGGTCGCGCACTCGGGCTCAACACCTACAAGATGAAGTTCGGGCACCGTGGCATCAACGTTCCGGTGAAAAACCTCATCACGGGGAAGATCGACATCACGAGCCAGAACCACGGCTTCGCTCTCGACGGCACTCCGGGCGAGACCTTCGACACCGACTTCGGACCCGCCCGCGTCACGCACGTGTGCTTGAACGACAACACCGTCGAGGGTGTTGCGCTGGAAAACGGCTTGGCCTTCTCCGTGCAGTACCACCCGGAGTCCGCAGCTGGCCCTAACGACGCAAACCAGCTTTTTGACCAGTTCGTGCAGCTTCTCACCTCGGGGCCAGGCGACGGCCCGTACAACCCGCCGGCAGCGTTTACACGCAGTGCATCCAGCCTCATTGAAAAAGACAGCGACAAGAAGGGCGATAAGTAACAATGCCAAAGCGTAAAGATCTACAACACGTCATGGTCATCGGCTCCGGCCCGATTGTTATCGGTCAAGCCTGTGAGTTTGACTATTCCGGTACGCAGGCTTGTCGCGTTCTCCGTCAGGAAGGACTGCGAGTCACTCTCGTTAACTCCAACCCGGCCACCATCATGACCGATACGGATTTTGCCGATCACACCTACGTCGAGCCAATCGAGCCCGAGTTCATCGACAAAATCTTCGCTAAGGAAATTGAGCAGGGCCACCCCGTCGACGCTGTTCTGGCTACTCTCGGCGGTCAGACCGCCCTCAACGCCGCGATCCAGCTCGACCGCCAGGGCATCCTGAAGAAGTACAATGTCGCCCTCATCGGTGCAGACATCGAGGCCATTGAACGTGGTGAGGATCGCCAGAAGTTCAAGGACATCGTTGCCAAGGTGGGTGGCGAGTCTGCACGCTCCCGCGTGTGCCACAACATGGACGAGGTTCACGAGACCGTCGCTGAGCTCGGCTTGCCTGTCGTCGTTCGCCCCTCGTTCACCATGGGTGGCCTTGGTTCAGGTCTCGCCTACACTCCGGAAGACCTCGACCGCATCGCTGGTGGCGGGCTTGCTGCCTCGCCGGAGGCAAACGTGCTTATTGAGGAGTCCATCCTCGGGTGGAAGGAATACGAGCTTGAGCTCATGCGTGACGGCGCCGATAACGGCGTGGTCATCTGTTCCATCGAAAACGTCGATGCACTTGGCGTACACACCGGCGATTCCGTCACCGTCGCCCCGGCGCTGACGCTCACGGACAAGGAATACCAGCGCCTGCGTGACCTCGGCTTGGCGATCATCCGCGAGGTTGGCGTGGACACTGGCGGATGTAACATCCAGTTCGCCATCAATCCGGATGACGGCCGTGTCATCGTCATCGAGATGAACCCGCGCGTGTCCCGCTCGTCTGCCCTTGCTTCGAAGGCAACGGGCTTCCCGATCGCCAAGATCGCAGCCATGCTGGCCATCGGTTACAACCTCGACGAGATTACCAACGACATCACGGGGGAGACCCCGGCTGCCTTCGAGCCCACCCTGGACTACGTCGTGGTCAAGGCACCGCGCTTTGCCTTCGAGAAGTTCACCGGCGCAGACGACACACTGACAACGACGATGAAGTCCGTCGGCGAGGCCATGTCGCTGGGACGTAACTACATCTCGGCGTTGAACAAGGTTATGCGTTCGCTGGAAACCAAGAAGTCTGGCTTTTGGACGGTGCCGGATTCCGCCATCGCCGGAGATGCCTGCACTGATAAGGACGCTGTCCTGGAGCTCACCAAGCGCCCCACCGACGGCCGCATGTACCAGATCGAATTGGCCATGCGCCTCGGCGCAACCATCGAGGAGCTCCACGAGGCAAGCGGTCTAGATCCGTGGTTCCTCGCTGAGCTTCAGGGGCTGGAGGAGTTCCGCTCCATGCTTCTCGACGCTCCGACGCTCACGGAAGATCTGCTCCGCCACGCGAAGTACTACGGGCTTTCCGACGCCCAAATCGCCGCTCTTCGCCCGGAAATCGCCGGCGAGGACGGTGTCCGCAGGCTCCGTTGGTCGCTGGGTATCCGCCCGGTGTACAAGACGGTCGATACCTGTGCCGCTGAGTTTGAGGCGAAGACCCCGTACCACTACTCGGCATACGAGCTCGATCCCGCAGCCGAAACTGAGGTGACGAAGCAGGAGGAGAAGCCGAAGGTCCTCATCCTCGGTTCCGGCCCGAACCGCATCGGCCAGGGCATCGAGTTCGATTACTCCTGTGTCCATGCCACCCTCGAGCTGTCTCGCGTCGGCTACGAAACCGTCATGGTGAACTGCAACCCCGAGACCGTGTCCACCGACTACGACACGGCCGACAGGCTCTACTTCGAGCCCCTGACGTTTGAGGACGTCATGGAGGTCTACAACGCTGAGTGCGAGTCCGGCACCGTCGCAGGCGTTATCGTTCAGCTTGGTGGCCAGACTCCGCTGGGTCTTGCGCAGAAGCTGCAGGATGCTGGAGTTCCTGTCGTTGGCACCACACCGGAGGCCATTAACCTGGCGGAGGATCGTGGCGAGTTTGGTGGCGTGCTGAAGCTCGCTAATCTCCCCGCTCCGGCATTCGGCACTGCCACGAGCTTCGAAGAAGCAAAGGCTGTCGCGGAAAACATCGGTTACCCCGTGCTTGTTCGCCCGTCCTACGTCCTTGGTGGCCGTGGCATGGAGATCGTGTATGACGAAGCCAGCCTGCATGATTACATTTCCCGCGCCACGGAAATCACAAGCGACCACCCAGTCCTCGTCGACCGCTTCCTCGACAACGCCATCGAGATCGATGTCGATGCTCTGTGTGATGGTGAGAACGTCTACGTCGGTGGTGTGATGGAGCACATCGAGGAAGCCGGCGTTCACTCCGGTGACTCCTCCTGCGCATTGCCCCCGATGACGCTTGGCTACGAGGACCTCGCCGCTGTTCGTCGCTCCACCGAAGCGCTGGCGCACGGCATCGGCGTGAAAGGCCTGATGAACGTCCAGTACGCGCTGAAGGACGACATCCTGTACGTCATTGAGGCCAACCCGCGTGCATCCCGCACAGTGCCGTTTGTGTCCAAGGCAACGGGTGTTCCGCTGGCCAAGGCTGCAGCGCGCATTATGCTCGGCGCATCCATCACGGAGCTGCAGGAAGAGGAGATGATCCCCACCACCTACGATGGTGCCTCGCTGCCCCTGGAATCGCCGATCGCAGTGAAGGAAGCGGTGCTTCCGTTCAACCGTTTCCGCGCACCGGATGGTGCTGTGCTCGACACAATCCTCGGGCCGGAGATGAAGTCCACTGGTGAGGTCATGGGCCTCGCAGACAGCTTCGGTGCCGCCTTTGCCAAGGGCGAGATGTCCGTTGAAGGCAAGCTGCCGACAGAGGGCACCGTCTTCGTGTCTGTTGCTAACCGCGATAAGCGCACGCTGATCTTCCCGATTCAGCAGCTGGAGTCCATGGGCTTCAAGCTCTTGGCTACGTCCGGCACGGCGCAAATGCTGCGTCGTAACGGCGTCGAGTGCGAGGTTGTCTACAAGGTCTCTGAGGTGGCTGACAAGGAAGACGGAACTGATGCGGCAGTGTCGATTACTGACCGCATCTATGACGGCGACGTTGACCTCATTCTCAACACGCCGGCTGGTTCCTCCGGAGCTCGCCACGACGGCTACGAGATCCGCGCTGCGGCGGTTGCAACAAACACGCCGCTTGTCACCACAGTCCAGGGCATTACTGCGGCTGTACAGGGCATTGAGGCGCTGCGCAAGGGCGGTCTGACTGTCCGGGCACTGCAGGAAGTTGATCACTCCGTCAAATAGTCTGATGGTGGGTTCGTAGCATCTCGTTTCTCCACGCGCGGGAAGCACATACGCGATACATGTATGTGCTTCCCGCGCTGTTTTTCGCTCTAAGGCAGGAATGGTCTTCTGCGATGCAAGGAGAACTCTTGGGTAAAGGGCCAAAACGTGTGTCTTTTCGGACAGCAGTGTTTGATCCAGGGAGTACGGGCAGGGGACGTGAAGCACAAGGCTCAGTAGCGCGGTTCCAGTTCGAGCCGTGTGGTACGGCCAGAAGTGGAACAGGTTCTGTATCCGGCAACGGGTGATGGTTCGAGCCGTGTAGTACAGGCAGTAGGGGGTCGGAGATACCTGCGTGACGGGTGAACCTGCGTGACGGAAATATGTTTTCTGTAAGGGGAATCGTAAGGGGAGAGTTGGAGTCAACACTTTGTTCAGGGCACTGGCTTGTGTTCGCATCCTTTCTCGAGTTCCCGCATCCCATTCGCTCGTTGCTGCTACGACTGCCCGGCGCCAGGTCGGGTATTTGCGCACTACAAGGTGTGTGTATGTAATCTGTTGGGAGTGGGGTGGCACGGTGATCGATGCCATATCAAGACCCCACCATCAACTTCATTGCGAAAGGGAGAATCCATGCAGAGCTTTGGTGCACGGTTGCGCGAGGTGGCACATAAAACGAACAGATTGTGCGTCGGAATCGACCCGCACCCGTACTTGCTGGACCAGTGGGGCGTCGACGTAGAAACGTTCACAGCTCGCTGCGTAGAGGCCTTCGTGGGTCGTGCCGCCATGGTGAAACCACAGGTCGCTTTCTACGAGGCATATGGCTCACGTGGTTTTGCCATCCTGGAGAAAGCAATTCGTGACCTGCGCGAGGCCGGCACCCTCGTGCTTGCTGACGCGAAGCGTGGCGATATCGGATCGACGATGGACGCATATGCCCGGGCCTGGCTTTCTGATGGCTCTCCGCTCGAAGTAGATGCCATCACGGTCAGCCCCTACCTGGGAGTCGGATCGCTTACCCCTGCTTTCGACCTGGCTGCTGAAAACGGTAAGGGCGTTTTCGTCCTTGGCGCTACGAGTAACCCGGAGGGGATCACGGTGCAGGGATGCATGACGCGGGACAGCATCCCCTTGGCAGAAGATGTCATCAACCGCGTCAATGTGCTCAACGATAAGCACTTCGCTGGCGAAGAGCTTGGCAGCTTTGGTGTTGTCTACGGTGCAACAGTAACCATGAACGTGAATCTCAGCACATTCAATGGTCCCGTCCTCATGCCCGGTGTGGGTGCGCAGGGAGCAACGGCAGAGGACGTAAACAACCTCATGCGAGGTAATACAGACAAGGCATTCCCCAACATTTCCCGTGGCATCTTGTCTCACGGCCCAGAAGTCTCTGACCTGCAAAAAGCATGCGAAGAAGCGGGTAGAGACTTCGCATAAGCGTGCCGCGCGCCGGAAAATCGGCGGGGCTAATCGTTGACTTCCGGCGTTGTGCCTGTACACTAGCCCCTTGTGCCAGCGAAAAGGTGGTAAACTTCATTGCAGTTTCGACAGCCATTCGCAGGTCAACCAACGTTGGGTTCGCGCAATGCTGCGAACTTTACGTGGTAGGCTATGGCAAACATGGTTGGTTTATACCCAATGGGTATAGACTTCCTCATAGAATTTACCAAGAGAAACTTTTTAGATTTGGAGGAACTCCTCATGGCCCTTCCCAAGTTGACGGACGAACAGCGTAAGGCAGCTCTCGCTAAGGCTGCTGAGGCCCGCAAGGCACGTGCAACGATGAAGGAAAATCTCAAGCGCGGCAAGATCACTCTTAAGGAGGTCCTGGACAAGGCAGGCAGCGACGAGATCGTTGGCAAGACCAAGGTCTCCGCACTCCTCGAGGCTATGCCGAAGGTGGGCAAGGTTAAGGCCCGCGAGATCATGGAAGAGCTGGAGATTGCTCAGACCCGCCGTCTGCGTGGTCTTGGCGACCGTCAGCGTCGCGCCCTCCTCGACCGTTTCGGTTACGGTGAGGAGTAATACCGGTTCATGACTGACCAAAATCGTCAGGGGCAGCTCGTTGTTCTAGCTGGCCCCTCGGCGGTGGGCAAGTCCACCGTAGTCAGTCGGCTCCGTGAAGAAGTTCCCCACCTTTACTTCTCCGTCTCAATGACAACGCGCTCCCCGCGTCCTGGAGAGGTAAATGGTCGGGATTACTTTTTTGTTACCCCTGAAGAGTTTCAACAGCATATCGACAATGGCGAAATGCTCGAATGGGCGGATATCCATGGCGGTCTTCAGCGCTCTGGCACGCCCCGCAAGCCCGTCGCCGATGCAGTGAAGGCCGGCCGGCCTGTCCTGGTAGAAGTAGATCTCGCGGGAGCGCGGTCGATACGTCAGTCCACACCCGATGCGACCCACGTTTTCCTCGCTCCGCCGAGCTGGGACGTGCTTGTTGAGCGACTCAAAGGACGTGGAACGGAAACCGATGACGTGGTGAAGCGGAGGCTGGAAACAGCCCGGACTGAACTCGCTGCGCAGGATGAATTCGACATCGTCGTAGTGAACAATGACATTGACGATGCCGTGACGGCGCTGACCAAGATTCTTCTCGGTCAATGATGCTGTGACCGGCTAGTCCGGATGAAAATGCCCGGTCAACTTGGGTTACTGCTTGCTATAGACTATAATGGCTGAGAATTGTGACCTTTTGTTACACGGCCGGGCATAAATCATGTGGGTTGGCCGTCGGTGAACATAAGCTAGAGGAATGTGGAGAACACGTGGTAACTGATAATTCAGAGAACAAGGCAGTTTTCGACCCGCCGACAGGTATTACCGATCCGCCGATCGACGAGCTTTTGGAGAAGGTCTCTTCTAAGTACGCTCTGGCCATCTTTGCAGCTAAGCGTGCCCGCCAGATCAACAGCTTCAACCAGCAGCATGGCGAAAGCGTCTTCGAGTTCGTTGGCCCGCTGGTTCCCCCGGAGCCAGGCGAGAAGCCACTGTCCATCGCCCTGCGTGAAATCAACCAGGGTCTCTTGGACCACGAGGAAGGCTAAACCCCAACTGCCTCATTCTTTTAACCCGTCGCACGCGCACGCGCACGTGCGACGGGTTTTGTTTATGTTTCGGCTCGCTGCCAGGCATCGCTGAGGCGCTCACAGTGTGATGAGGGAGGCAGTCATATCCTGTAGGGAAACCTGCGCAGAGCCAACGCAAGGAACTATGGTAGAGGGGAAAGACGAGTGGCCAGGTGGATTATTCACACCTGGCCCAGTTTCAAGTGTCCAGTCTGCGCTGGGGCTTGTCGCGTAACCGGCGCAGAGCCTATATACGAGTCAACCCCGGTACTCAACTGAAAGGTGAGTTCGTGTCCACGCCAACCGCGCACAATGAAGAGCAACCATCGTCGCCGGCTCCGGCCAACGTCGTCGTTGGTGTGACCGGTGGAATTGCCGCCTACAAGGCCTGCCAGGTAATTCGGGACTTCACCAAGATGGGGTACAACGTTACGGTTGTCCCGACTCCTAACGCGCTGAAGTTCGTGGGAAAGGTAACGTTCGAAGCTCTGAGCGGAAACCCCGTCACAAATACGGTCTTCGAGTCGGTTGATGAGGTTCGCCACGTGTCACTTGGGCAGAACGCGGATCTTATCGTTGTTGTGCCAGCCACGGCTGACTTCCTTGCGCGGTTGGCTCACGGGCGCGCCGATGATTTGCTTACTGCTACCTGTCTTGTAGCTACCTGTCCGGTCGTCGTCGCTCCGGCCATGCATACGGAAATGTGGAGGAACCGGGCGGTCAAGGATAACGTGGCTCTCCTGCGTGAACACGGCGTATCGGTTTTGGAGCCCGCCGTCGGCCGCCTGACAGGCCCGGATTCTGGTGCAGGGCGTCTGCCGGATCCCGAGCAGATTGAGCAGCTCGCAATCGCCCGGCTGGAGGGGGTGGAGTTCCACCACAACCTGGAGGGGATTCGCGTGCTCATCAGCGCGGGAGGAACGAGGGAAGACCTAGACCCAGTCCGCTACATCGGCAATCGTTCCTCGGGGAGGCAGGGTTTCGCATTGGCCGAGGTCGCTGCCCAACGGGGTGCGAAAGTAACCGTCGTCGCCGCAAGTACTGAGGCGTTACCTGACCCGTTGACGGCAAACATGGTACATGTCCGCTCCGCCCGTGATCTCCAGCAGGCGATGGAGGAGAAAATGGAGCACGCCGATGTCATTATTATGGCTGCGGCTGTCGCCGATTACCGGCCTTCTACAGAATCCGACACAAAGATGAAGAAGGGCTCCGAGGAGGAAAAGAATCTTTCCTCGCTGCAGATGACGGAGAACCCGGATATTCTCCGCACCCTTGTGGACAAGCGCGATCACCAAATCTTCGTGGGCTTTGCTGCGGAGACCGGCGACGCAACACACACGCCACTGGAGCACGGCCTTGCCAAGGCGAAGCGGAAGGGCTGTGACCTCCTCATGTGCAACGAGGTCGGTCGTAATAAGACCTTCGGCTCTACGTCCAATTCCGGTTGGCTGATCAATAAGTCGGGTTCCTACACGGGGATCGAAACTGCCTCCAAGTACGTGGTGGCGGGCCACATTCTCGATGCGGTGGCCGCTCTTGCCCCACGGCAGTTGCAAGTCTAGACCGCTTAGTCTATCTTGGGTAGATGGAAACCAACGCTTCTCCGTAGTCGCGCACCGCGGTACCCACTCGTGTCGACGCTGTCGCACGTACTCAGGCTCTGCGAATGAACAAAGCCATGGTGGACGGTGGGGAGGCGTTTTCGCGGGTGTACGCTAGTGCCTGCGTCGCGTCGATGCGTGTCACAGGGTGTGCGGAAACACCGCCACAACTGAACAAACTTTTTAACGTTAAGCCGCCTAAGTATGCAAAAGAAGAATCGAGAAATACGTGAGACTTTTTACCAGTGAGTCCGTCACTGAAGGCCATCCGGACAAAATTTGTGATGCCATCTCTGACACCATCCTTGATGCCATGCTGCGCGAGGATCCGAACTCGCGCGTCGCAGTGGAAACAGTGGTGACCACTGGCCTCGTCCATGTTGTCGGGGAAGTCAGGACCGCAGGCTACGTGGAGATCCCGCAGCTGGTGCGCGAGAAGCTGAAGGAAATCGGCTTTACGTCCTCGGAGGTCGGCTTCGACGGAACCACGTGCGGTGTCACGGTCGCCATTGGTGAGCAGTCGAAGGAGATCGGCGATGGTGTCGATACCTCCCACGAGGCCCGCTCCGGTGTCATCGAGGATGACCTCGACCAAAGTGGTGCTGGCGACCAGGGCCTCATGTTCGGCTACGCGTCGAATGAAACCCCGGAACTGATGCCACTTCCGATCGCGCTTGCTCACCGTCTTGCGCGTCGCCTGACGGAGGTCCGCAAGAAGGGGATCGTCCCGAATCTTCGTCCCGACGGAAAGACCCAGGTCACTTTCGCCTATGAGGAGGACGGCGCAACGCCGAAGTACCTGGACACGGTCGTCATCTCCACCCAGCACGATCCGGACATCACACAGGAGTGGCTCGCTGACCAGATGCGCGAGCACGTCATCACCCCGGTAATCGCAGACATGGGGCTGGAAAAACTCATTACTGACGAGCTCACCGTCCTCATCAATCCCTCGGGTTCCTTCACCGTCGGTGGCCCCATGGGAGATGCTGGCCTCACGGGCCGTAAGATCATCGTCGATACCTACGGTGGCATGGCGCGCCACGGTGGTGGCGCGTTCTCTGGCAAGGATCCGTCGAAGGTGGATCGCTCCGCAGCATACGCAATGCGCTGGGTGGCAAAGAACATCGTCGCCGCTGACCTCGCAGACCGCGTTGAGGTGCAGGTGGCCTACGCCATTGGTCGCGCCCACCCGGTGGGTCTCTATGTGGAGACCTTCGGTACGGCAAAGCATGGTCTTACCAACGATCTCATCCAGGGGGCGGTATCGAAGGTGTTCGACCTCCGACCGGCCGCCATCATCCGCGATCTCGATCTGCTCCGCCCGATTTATGCCCAGACTGCAGCATACGGCCACTTCGGCCGCACTGATATTGATCTGCCATGGGAACACACAAACAAGGTCGATGATCTCCGCACCGCCCTGCTAACATAGGAAAATATGCCAGTAGCCCGCGTCCCCGCTTCTCACCAGCCGGTGGCGCGGGTTTTGCCGTTGTTGGGGCTTCCGCACCTCGATCGGTTGTTTGACTACTACGTCCCCGCGGCCTTCGACAAGCAGGTGCTCATCGGTTGTCGGGTCCGCATTCGGTTCTCTGGCAGGCTTGTCGACGCCTTGGTGTACGCCCGTGTCTCCTCCAGCGAGCACACGGGGAAGCTCAGTTTCATCGACCGGGTTATCTCGCCCGCACCCGTCCTCACCCCGGCTATTGCCTGCACGGTGGAGATGCTTGCGGATAGGTATGCCGGTATCCGCTCGGATATCCTCCGCACTGCGATTCCTACCCGCCATGCCGGCGCGGAAAAATCCGACTTCTCCACACGGTGGGAGGAGCTCGGGACCACTAATGAGCCTGATCTTTCCGGCTGGACGAGCTACTGCTTCGGCCCCTCACTCGTGGATGCGATTCTCAGTCGCGTGAGCAACAACCCCGTTCCCGAGTCCGTGCAAACATGGCTGGAGATGCCGAAGGAAACAGGCTCCAACCGGATGTCGGTGGCAAAGGAGCAGCCGGATGCAGAAGCCACGTCGGAGGAGCAGCCAGCCACGGGGCGCCCCGTGCTACGCATGGTGCAAGAAAGCGACGTGGCGACGAAGGACGTAAAGCCGAAGAAGGGGAAAAGGCGGGCTCCAGACTCGTGGAAGCGCAAGCAGCATCCTCCAGCACAGGTGGCTGGGGCTGCGCCTGCAGCCACCGGCGATCTGGAGGCTTCCTTTAGCGATGACACGGGTGACCATGCAGAGGCCGAAAAGCACGGGGAACAGACGTGGGCATCGGTTGAGGAGGCACCCGCTTCTCATGACCTCCCTCCTGCCGTCCCGCGGGCTGCATGGCAGGTGCTGCCGGGGGAGAAGTGGGAAGACCTCGTCTCTGCGTTGGCAGCCAAGGTCGCAATCGACGGTGGCGGTGTACTCATCGTCGTCCCCGATGCTCGCGATGTCGCACGATTGGATAACCAACTACGCGCGTACGTTTCGCCACGGCAATTCGTTACGCTAGAGGCTTCGCTTGGGCATCAAGCCAGGTTTCGGCGCTTCCTCTCCATTCTTTCCGGTCAAGCGAGGATCGTCGTGGGCACCCGGTCTGCCGCCTATGCCCCCATCCACAACCTCAGCCTCATCGTCTGCATGTTTGATGCCGATGACTCACTTGCAGATCCGCGCGCGCCCTACTGCCACGCCCGCGAGATTCTGACCTCCCGCTCCACGGTTGAAGGAGTTCCACTGATCATCGGTGGCTACACGCGAACGGCGGAGACGCAGTTGTTCGTCTCCACCGGATGGATGCATTCTCTGGAGGCACCGCGTGAGGTCATCGAGCAGCGCAAACCGAGGATAGAAGCAGTGGGAGAGCAGGCCTCCTCCTATGACAGAGATCCCCGCGCAGCACACGCCCGGATCCCATCGCTGGCCTTTGCCGCTGCACGTGAGGCACTTGGCAAGGATCTTCCCGTCCTCGTATCGGTGCCCCGGGCCGGCTACATTCCCACCCTTGCTTGCCAGGAGTGCCGGTCCCCGGCTCGTTGCCGGCATTGTAATGGTCCGTTGCGCCTCAACCAGGCGGATTACAAGGTGCCGCCTTTTTGCGGTTGGTGTGGACGGCCTGCTGCAAACTTCCGCTGCCTCGAGTGCGGTTCCTCGCGCCTTCGAGCTGTTGTACGAGGTAGCGACCGAACCGCTGAGGAACTAGGTCGGGCCTTCCGCAATGTGCCGGTAGTGAGCTCCTCCAGCGACCATATTATTTCTGATATTGAACCTGGCCCACGTATCGTCGTGGCCACTCCGGGCGCAGAGCCACGTGTGGAGGACGGGTTTGGTGCTGCCCTCATCCTGGACACGTGGGCTGTGTTGTCACGCGCAGATTTGCGGGCACACGAGGAGGCGTTCACGCAGTGGGCTGAGGTCGCAGCACGTGTTCGCCCCGATGGGCGAGTAATAGTCATGGCGGAGCCCTCTCTTGCCGTGGTACGGTACTTGCTTCAATGGAATGTGACGGCTGCCTCCGAGAAGGAACTCGCCAGTCGCGCGGAAGTGAATTTCCCGCCAACGGTGCACATGGCAGCAATCGATGGCCCGATGGAGACGATCTCCGAGTTCCTCGACGTTGCCGACCTTCCGGAAAACGCAGAGGTTTTAGGACCTGTTGACCTGCCTATTGGCGTACGGATGCCAGCAGAGTACGACACCGCCGTGTGGGGTGTGCCGCAGCGCGTCCTCATTCGGAGTGCACTCGGACCTCGCTCGGAGCTCGGCAGTGCGCTGCGGCGGGCTCGGGCGCTGAACAGTGCGCTGGCTAATCGCACTAAGATGCGTCTCCAGGTTGATCCGCTGCACATTGGCTAGCCTTCCGTGCTTTGCCGTTTACGTGGCCGTTAATGGCTTTTTGTGCATGTGTGGAATCATTGGGTACATACAGGTAAAGAGGAAAGGATCTGCGAGAGCTTTATGATCAGAAAACTGCGTTTGATGGGTGACCCCGTATTGGTATCCGAGGCGGAGCCGGTAGAGGAGGTCTCGCCGTCTACCAAGACGCTGGTTAATGACATGCTGGAGACAATGGACAGCGCCGGCGGTGTCGGACTCGCTGCAAACCAGGTGGGTGTCCTCCAGCGTGTCTTCGTCTATGACTGCCCCGTGGACGATTCGGATCCGAGCCCGGATCGCGAATACAAGCGCGGTGCCATCATCAACCCCGTTTGGGAAGCCATTGGCGAGGAGATGCAGCTGGGGCAGGAAGGATGCCTGTCTATCCCCGACGTGTATGCAGACACCGAACGATACATGAACGTCCACGTCACCGGTCTCGATGAGAACGGCGAGAAGGTTGACTTTGAGGCAACAGGGCTGTTGGCTCGCTGTATCCAGCATGAGACGGATCACCTCGACGGTGTGCTCTTTATCAAGCGTCTGACAAAGGAGCGCCGGAAGGAAGCAATGCGGGAGATCCGCAACTCCGAGTGGTTTTTAAGCAATAATTAGAAGGACGCCCTGCAGGTGAAATCGGCCTGCTGCTGGTCAGCCACTGGATTCAAAGTGAAGAGAGAAATGATTAGATGAGGATTCTGTTTGCCGGAACACCGGAGCCGGCCGTAGCCACCTTGGAAAGGCTCATTGACTCCGACCACGACATTGTCGGTGTCGTCACCCGCCCGGACGCACGTCGCGGGCGCGGTCGTACGCTGCACCCCTCACCGGTCGCAGAATGCGCCGACAAGCATGGTCTAAAGGTGTACAAGCCGGAGACACTCCGTGGCAACGACGAGTTCGCTACGCTGCTGAAGGAGCTGGCACCCGAGTGTGTACCCGTCATTGCCTACGGCAACCTCATTCCCGAAGAGCTCCTCGACATTCCTACTCACGGGTTTGTTAACGTGCATTACTCTCTTCTGCCTCGCTGGCGTGGGGCCGCACCCGTGCAGGCGGCGATTGCTGCCGGCGATGAGGAGACAGGCGCGACCATTTTCCGGATCGATGCCGGTCTCGATACGGGCCCGATCCTGTCTACGGTGACCACCCGTATTTCTTCGGAGGATACCGCCGATGATCTCTTAACGCGGTTGGCATATGACGGAGCCGATCTCCTTGTCCAGACTCTGACAAACCTGGAACGTGGCGCAGTCACCCCGCAGCCACAGGATGGGGAAGCGACGTACGCGCACAAGCTGGATAAAGAAACTGCGCGTATTGATTGGCAACAATCCGCAGACGTGATTGATCGTCGAATCCGGGCGTTTACTCCTGCTCCTGGCGCGTGGACCCAATGGGATGGGGACAAGGTCAAGCTTGGTCCTGTGCATCCGCTGCCATGTACCCAAGAGCCGGCCTCATCACTGCCTCCGTCGTCACAGGTGAAGCTTACCCCTGGTGAGGTGCGAATCGAGAAGAACAACGTATTCGTGGGGACGGGCTCAGTGTCTGTGGCATTGTCCACAGTGCAAGCACCGGGTAAGAAGCGGATGGACGCAGCGTCGTGGGGTCGTGGTGTTCACAATCAAGACGGAATCGTGTGGAAGTAGAAGGGCCTGCAAACTATGAGTGGTGGATTTCGATCGAGAAGCGCGAGTGGCAGGAAACCGCAATCGCAAAACACGTCGAGAAGCCAGGAGCGTGCCTCCTCGTCCCGTGAGGACACGGGACGCGACGCCCGTGAAGGCGGTAAACGTCGTGACGGACGGGGGCGAGTGTCCGTAGGTGGGAACAAACGTGCCCCGCAGGCAGAGGGCGAGTTGCGGGAGCGCACCGGACAGTCCGGTGAGCGGCGATCGGATAACTCCAGGCGAGGCGATAGGGGACAGGAGCGTTTTTCAGCAGACGGCCGTGGCAGAGGATCAGGCCGAGGCCGGGACCATCGCCGTGGCAACGACAATCGGCGTGGTGGCCAGCGACGTGATCGTGAACCGGCGCAGGACATCCCGGATGTTGATGTTCCGCGTCTAGTGACGCTGTCCGCGCTTGGTGCTGTCTTCAACGATGGTGCATTTGGCAATATCGCGCTTCCCCGGGAGATTACCGAAGCTGGCCTTTCCGGAAGGGATGCGGCTTTTGCCACGGAAATCGGCTATGGCACCATGCGCATGGTCGGTGTGCTCGATGAGATTATTGGCAGCTGTTCCAACCGTCCCCTTGCTGATCTCGACCCCATTGTCATCAATGCGCTCCGCATGGGTACCTATCAGCTTTTGTACACGCGGGTCGAAGACCACGCTGCCGTGGATACCTCTGTGCGTCTCGTTCCCCAGCGGGTCAAAGGATTCGTCAACGCTATTTTGCGCGCAATCCAGAAGAAGAGCCTGGACGAGTGGATCTCCGAACTAGCACCGGAGGGAGAGCTTGCCCACCTCGCGTTCCAGACTGGGCACCCCGAGTGGATCGCCCGCAGCTACCGTGCCACGTTGGCCTCCCCGAGTGGTGCAGCTGGCGCAGCTGGTGAATCCAACTTAGAAGACACGGAGAAGTCAGGGAACTCATCAGATGCAGTGGAAGCAGAGCTGACCAAGGCATTGGAGGCTGACTCCACACGCCCGATCGTGCACCTGGCTGCAAAGCCCGGAGAAATCTCCGCCGATGAGCTCTCGCTCATCACCGGAGGCGAAGAGGGACGCTACTCGCCGTACGCGGTGTATCTCGAGGGAGGGAACCCGGCGCACATCGAACCCGTGCGGGAAAAGCTTGCCATCATCCAGGATGAGGGGTCTCAGCTCATTGGCACGGCACTGGTGCGTGTCGAGGTCGCTGACGATGGTGGTCGCTGGCTCGACCTCTGCGCGGGTCCCGGAGGTAAGGCGACGATGATCGGCTCGCTGGCAGCAATCGACGAGGCGACGGTGACCGCTGTTGAGGTAGCACCGCACCGCGGAGAGCTTATCCGTAAGGCCACAGAGGGCTTGCCCGTGACCGTTGTCGTGGGTGATGGCCGAACCGTCGAGGTGGGAGGCGACTTCGACCGTGTGCTCGTGGACGCGCCGTGTTCAGGTCTGGGATCACTCCGACGCCGCCAGGAGTCTCGGTGGACGAAGGACGAGGCGGAAATCGAGGGCCTGACGCAGCTCCAATACGAGCTCTTGGAGGCCGGTATTAACAGGTGCAAAACCGGTGGAGTTGTTGTGTACTCCACCTGCTCACCGGATCTGCGTGAGACGCGCGAGATCGTGGACAAAACACTGGAGAACCTTCCCGTAGAGGAACTGGATGCCCGCCCGCTCGTTTCCCCGATGGACAACGTGGGTGAGGAAAAGTCTGTGCAGATGTGGACGTACCGCCACGGCACGGATTCAATGTTTTTTGCCGTCCTGCGAAAGACAGCCTAGGACGACCTTGGACAGCCTAGGACAGTCTAGGTCTAGGTCGCACCTTTAGACGCACATAGTGGAGCCAGGTTTTCCTGGCTCCACTTTTCGTTTAGGATTACCCCGCAACCGGGGAGCACACACAGGATGGGACATTTCCACTGTGAGCATGGCTAGTATTGGTGACATGACACTCCCATCTCGTCCCATCATTGCACCGTCCATCCTGGCTGCGAACTACGCGGCTCTCGGAGAGGACATTGCCAAGGTAGATAACGCCGGTTGGATCCACGTGGACATCATGGACGGCCACTTCGTGCCCAATTTGTCCTTCGGTCCGGACGTCACGAAGGCCGTCGACGGCGTGACCGACCAGATCCTCGACGTGCACCTCATGATCGAGGAGCCGGAAAAGTGGGTCGACAACTACATCGAGGCGGGCGCCGACTGCGTCATTTTCCACGTTGAGGCAACCGATGATTCCCGTGGTCTCCTGCAGTCACTGCGGGAAAAGGGCGTCCGCGCAGGTTTCTCCGTCAAGCCGGGCACACCGATCGAGGACTACCTGGAGCTCGTGGATATCGCCGATCTCGTCCTTGTCATGAGCGTGGAACCGGGTTTCGGTGGCCAGAAGTTCATGCCTGACATGCTGGACAAGGTGCGCACACTGCGGGAATACATCGACAAGAAGGGTCTCGATACCCTCATCGAGATTGACGGTGGTGTCGGCGAGGGGACGATCACCAAGGCCGCCGAGGCCGGCTGTGATGCCTTCGTGGCAGGCTCCGCCGTGTTTGAGCACGACGACCCGCACGCAGCCGTCGACCAGCTGAAGGAGCTTGCAACCCTGTGACAGTGAGAGGACCACTGACCTCCACTACTGACGACATCCCCGAAGAGCACCGGGCGGGGATCTCCGCCGCCATTGCCGCCGGTGAGGAGGCTGTGGGGCGGGCGCGCCCCAACCCAGCCGTCGGGTGCGCGATTGTCGCACACGGTGAGGTCATCGCAACCGGGTCGACACAACAGGTGGGCGGCCCCCACGCAGAAGTTATGGCCCTGGTGGCGGCGGGCGACAGGGCCCGCGGGGCCACCGCCTATGCCACCCTCGAGCCGTGCAACCACACCGGACGAACCGGGCCGTGCTCGCATGCCCTCGTTGAGGCCGGCATCTCCGCCGTGGTGTACCTCACCCCTGACAGGTCATCGGAGGCAGCCGCCGGGGGAGCGACCTACCTGGAAAGTCATGGCGTGAACGTCACGTTCATTCCTGTGACGGTCGGTGCCTTAACTCCGTGGCTGTTCGCCCACCGTAACCACCGGCCGATGTTTACGGTGAAGGTGGCCCACACCCTTGACGGCTATGCGGCAGCACTGGATGGCACGAGCCAGTGGATCACGGGGGAAACCGCCCGGGCCTACGCCCACCGCGATCGCTCGCGACGTGATGCCATCCTCGTGGGAACCGGCACCGCACTGACGGATAATCCCTCGCTGACGGCCCGGAGACCGGATGGAAGTCTCTATGAATACCAGCCGGACAAGATCGTGTTAGGCTCCCGACCACTGCCACGGAACTATCACCTCTTTGAGACTGGCTTCATCCAAGTAGACACACTGGACGAGCTTCTGCAGCTGCCATACAACGACATTCTCGTTGAGGGCGGCCCCGGTGTTCTGTCCACTTTGTTTAGCCATGACCTCGTGGATACGATTCACTCTTATGTTGCGCCGGCGGTTCTCGGCGCGGGAATTCCCCTCATCTCGCAGGGGTGGGGGACCTCCATGGAAGACATCAAGCGGTTTAGCCGCACAGACACTATCAATCTGGATGACGATGTGCTCATCGTCTTAGAAAGGCACGCTACGTGTTTACAGGGCTTGTAGAAGAAGTCGGGCAGATCGCCGGGCTCGAGGCTGCGGGTGACTCCGTCGTCCTCACCGTCGGAGCTACGCGCGTCCTCGACGGTGTACAGCGCGGTGATTCGATTTCCGTCAACGGTGTGTGCCTTACGGTAACCGAGTTCACAGCGGACACATTTCACGCCGATGTCATGAAGGAGTCCCTTGACCGCTCCAATCTGGGGGAGCTCTCCGTAGGCTCACCCGTCAACCTGGAGCGCGCAGCAGAGCTCGGTTCTCGACTGGGTGGGCACCTCGTACAGGGACACGTCGATGGCGTAGCAACGCTTGTGAGCCGCACGCCGGGCAGCCATTGGGACGTCTTCCGGTTTACGTTTCCGGAGAATCTGAGCCGCTACGTTGTGGAGAAGGGCTCCATATGCGTCAACGGCACATCCTTGACTGTTTCCCTGCTGGGGGAGGATGAGACAGAAGCGTCGGATGCGACATCCTGGTTCGAGGTCTCCCTCATCCCCACCACACTTCGCGATACAAACCTCGGCACGCTGGAGGTCGGCGCGAGCGTCAATATCGAGGTTGATGTGATTGCTAAGTACGTGGAAAAGATGCTTACACCCGAGGGATTCCGCCCGGGTGAGACAGACTAAGGTGAACACCGTGACTGAAAGTGTAAAACTCGATACCGTTGACGAGGCCATTGCCGAGATTGCTGCAGGCAGGCCCGTTGTTGTCGTAGACGACGAAGACCGCGAGAACGAGGGCGATATTATCTTCGCCGCGGAGAAGGCCACCCCGGAACTCATGGGGTTCCTCGTCCGCTACTCCTCCGGCTACGTCTGTGCTCCGTTGACCGGAGAAGACTGCGATCGTTTGCATCTTCCTCCCATGGTTCAAAACAACCAGGACGTGCGTGGAACCGCGTATACGGTGACCGTCGACGCAGCTACGGGTACGACTGGAATTTCTGCGACCTCGCGCTGCGAGACGGTACGGCGCCTGGCGAGTGCGACGTCAACACCCGATGACTTCACCCGTCCGGGGCACGTGGCTCCGCTGCGCGCACGCGAAGGCGGTGTCCTCGTTCGCGCCGGCCACACGGAGGCATCGATCGATCTCGCCCGCCTGGCAGGGCTCCGTCCTGCTGGTGTGCTGTGCGAGGTTGTTTCTCAAGACGATCCTACGGACATGGCTAGGCTTCCGGAGCTGCGTCGCTTTGCTGATACACACGGTCTCAAGCTCATTTCCATTGCGCAGCTCATCGAATGGCGACGCTCCCACGAGAAGCTCGTTGAGCGCGTTGTAGAGACCAAGCTCCCCACGGAATATGGCGAGTTCAAGGCGTACGGCTACACCTCGCTTGTCGACGGCGTTGAGCACGTCGCTCTCGTCGCCGGTGAGGTGGGAGATGGCAAGGACATTCTCGTGCGTGTGCATTCCGAATGCCTCACCGGTGATGTCTTTGGCTCCCGTCGCTGTGACTGTGGCCAGCAGCTGCATGCCGCGTTGAAGAAGATCCAGGAAGAGGGCCGTGGCGTGTTGCTGTACATGCGTGGCCACGAGGGTCGTGGCATTGGTCTGCTCGCCAAGCTTAAGGCGTACGAGCTGCAGGACAAGGGTGCCGACACCGTCGATGCAAACCTGGCTCTGGGCTTCCCCGCGGATGCGCGCGAGTACGGCACGGGTGCGCAGATCCTGGCCGATCTTGGTGTCAAGAGCCCGAAGCTCATCACCAATAACCCCTCCAAGCGTGTGGGACTCGACGGCTACGGCCTGGACATCGTGGATCGCGTTCCGATCTCCGTTGAGGTGAGCGAGGACAACTACCGCTACCTGGAGACCAAGCGCGACAGGATGGGACACGAGCTGCCGGAACTTGATGAGTTCGCCCACACGCACGAGGACTTTGTGAAGGCTCTGCACGCGAACCATCCGCACAACGACTAAATGTCGCAAAAGCCGTAAAGGCTACTGAGGGATGGTTGCGGAGTCTCAAGGCCCGCATCATCCATTGGTATAGTTTTCTATGTTCTCGCGCTCCGGCCACTGTGGCCGGAGCCGACAATCAGCGAAGGAAGTGAAGAGATGTCCGGAGCCGGCTTGCCCACGTTTGGGACGATCGATGCGACGGGGTTGTCCGTCGCGGTTGTGTCCTCGACATGGAATGTGGAGATCACCGACATTCTCCACGAGCACGCGATCGCAAAGGCGAAGGAGCTGGGTGCGAGCGTCTACGATGTGCGCGTCGTTGGGGCTTTGGAGATCCCCGTTGTCGTTGCCAAGCTGGCTCCCCACTTCGATGCCGTTGTGGCCACTGGTTGCGTGGTCAAGGGCGGAACCCCGCACTTCGACTACGTCTGTGATTCCGTGACAGAGGGGCTGACCCGTATCGCCTTGGATTCTGGCACCCCGATCGGAAACGGTGTCCTCACAACGAATACGCTGCAGCAGGCGCGGGAGCGCTCCGGCGTGGAAGGTGCCAGCGAGGATAAGGGCGCGGATGCCATGTTTGCGGCTTTGCACACCGCGTTGACCTTGAAGAAGATCGATACGGATCTGAAGAGCAACAACGTAGACGGAATCGACGCTCGCTAGGGGCGCTAGGATACGCGTTAGAACAGGCAATAGAGGAGAATGCAGATGAGTGAACAGGACACGCCACAGGATTCACATGAGGTGCAGCCAGACGTGGCACCGGCCGCGCCGTCGCAGCCGAGTGAGCGTGACATCACGCGCATGGTTGCGCTGGATCCCACCATCACCTCCTCCAAACCATGGACTTTCGAGATTCGCTCCCCGTACCTGACCAAGGTGATGATCGTGGTCATGGTGCTGGTAATCCTCGGCGCCGCCTTCATGACGGTCGCAGTGGGCATAGACGAAAATGGTGCAGCACTCACTGTCACCGATGACCTTGCCTTCGTAGGCATCGGCATCATCGGGCTTTTCCTGTGCCTGCTGATCCGTCGGCCCCGCGTGCGTGCCAACGAGGATGGGGTAGAGGTGCGCAACTTCCTGGGCACCCGCTTCTACCCGTGGGAGATCGTCTACGGCCTCGCGTTTCCCAAGGGTGATCGCTGGGCGCGTCTGGAGCTTCCCGAGTTCGAGTTCGTTCCCATGCTGGCCTTCCAGGCTGGTGACGGTGAGCACGTCGTCCGCAAGGTGCACGAGTTCCGCGAGCTGGAAAACGCCTACATGCCCGACGAGTAAGTACTCCTTTTCCTCCCTCCCCACGTGCTTCCCGTCCCACGTTCTCCCGCCGCACAACAGTGTGCAGGCGGGGTTTTCTCGTTCATGGTGTGCTAGACGGATTTTAGGCATTTCGTTTACGCCCCGTCCTCGCACTGGACTCGCACCGTCCGCCCGTCCTCGCGCTGGATGCGCGCCGTACCCGCGCTGTCTTCCAATGTGGGCTCCAGGTAGTGCTTGTCGACGTCCTGTTGTCGCTGTGTACTCAACACCGAACTCGTCGCCGTCGCGAGGGGCTGGAGCTACCGAGTTCGGACGTGGGGGAAAGATGAACATTGGGATGGGTGGGCTACATTGGTTGTAGTCCGTGGAAGGAAGTGTATTTGTGGCAGATCCGTTGAGCTATCGTCCGGCACCGGGAACCATCCCCGAAGAGCCCGGTGTATACAAGTTCCGGGATGCACACAGGACGGTTATTTACGTCGGCAAGGCGAAGAACCTCCGGGCGCGTCTTGCTAACTACTTCCAGCCACTGCACGATTTGCACCCGCGTACACGGCAGATGGTCACCACCGGCGCGTCAGTGGAGTGGACCGTCGTCGCCTCCGAGGTAGAGGCACTCCAGCTCGAGTACACGTGGATCAAGAAATTCGATCCCAAGTTCAACGTCATGTACCGGGACGATAAGACATACCCGATGCTTGCCGTTTCCCTCAAGGAGCAATACCCGCGGGCGTTTCTCTACCGCGGCCCGCGCCGCAAAGGCGTGCGCTATTTTGGCCCGTACTCGCACGCGTGGGCGATCCGCGAGACACTCGATCTACTCACGCGTGTGTTTCCCATCCGCACATGTACCAAAGGGGTGTTCAACCGCCAGCGTCAGCTCGAGCGACCGTGTCTTTTGGGATACATCGACAAGTGCAGTGCCCCGTGCATTGGGCGTGTGAGTGCGGACGAGCACCGCGAGATCGTTAACGGGTTCTGTTCCTTCATGGCGGGGCAGACGGATACCGTGACGAGAAGCCTGAAGAAGCAAATGAATGAGGCAGCGGAGGCCCTCGACTTTGAAAAGGCCGCGCGACTGCGCGATAACCTGGGGGCGATCTCCAAGGCCATGGAACGCCAATCCGTCGTCTTTGGGGACGGAACGGATGCCGATCTAATCGCCTTTGTCACCGACGAGCTGGAGGCCGCCGTCCAGATCTTCCACGTCCGTGGTGGCCGCATTCGCGGCCAGCGCGGGTGGGTCGTGGAAAAGGAAGGTGACGAGCCTGTTGCCCAGCTCATGCAGGACTTCCTCATGCAGTTTTATAACGATGTCAGCCAGGCGCGTGAAGAGACGGCGGTGGAGCTGCAGCGTCGTGGTGTGGATCAACTCTCCCACGTGGAGGTGTCTCACAACAGCGTGGTTCCCAGGGAAGTGCTCGTGCAAGAACTGCCACTCGATGTCGAGGTGGTGCAGGAGCAATTGGAGCAGCTCCGGGGCGCGCAGATCTCGCTGCGCGTACCACAACGCGGCGAGAAGCGAGAGCTCATGGAGGTCGTTGAACGTAACGCCAAGGAAGCGTTGAAGCAGCACAAGCTGAAGCGTGTGGGGGATCTTACCGCCCGCTCAGCTGCTATCGAGCAGCTGAAAGAATACCTGGAGATGGACGAAGCCCCGCTGCGCATCGAATGTACGGATATTTCCCATATCCAGGGAACAGACGTCGTCGCCTCGCTCGTCGTATTCGAGGATGGCCTGCCCAAGAAGTCGGACTACCGGCGTTACATCATCCGCGACGAACCAGGAAACGATGTCGCTTCCATTGCCGAGGTCACACGGCGTCGCTTCAAGCGCCATAACGAGGACAAGCTGGCCATGCCGGAGGACGAGGAATTCACCGATGTGCAGGCCTCGAAGCGTTTCGCCTACCCGCCTCAACTGTTCATCGTCGACGGTGGCCTGCCACAGGTCCACGCAGCGGCAGAAGTTTTCGAGGAATTGGGCATCACTGATGTCAAGCTCATCGGGCTTGCGAAGCGCCTGGAAGAGGTGTGGATTCCCGATGATGACGACCCGCTCATCCTCCCTCGCTCGTCGGAGGGACTGTATCTTCTGCAACACCTGCGTGACGAGGCACACAGGTTTGCCATTACCTTCCACCGGCAGAAGCGTTCCAAGTGGCTGCGTGTGTCTGAGCTAGATTCGATCCGCGGTCTGGGCGCACAGCGAAAGACCGATCTGGTCAAGCACTTCGGTAGCGTGAAGCGACTGAAGCAGGCTAGCCTTGAACAAATCGAGGAGGTCAAGGGCATCGGCCCCAAGTTGGCAGAGTCTATCTTCACGGCGCTGCATCCAGACGGAGCTGCGCCGACGCAGACGCAGGAGCCGTAAGGGGAGAGGAGTGAGCCCCACGGGGCGTCGACAAGCAGCACAAGGAAACATTGCGCAGAAACGGTAGAGTTGACGGTATGACCAATCAGACGACCTCCGGTGATGAGGGTACGAACGCATCACTCTCCAACAGTAACAACCGGCCAGTGCTGCTAACCGGAATGTCCGGTGCAGGGCTTAACACGGCATCCCGGGTCTTGGAAGACATGGGCTTTTTCGTCTCCGAGAACCTGCCGCCACAGATCATCCTGGAGCTTGTGGAGCTCGGATTTGCGGAGGATTCGCCGGTGAACAAGCTGGCGGTTGTGACGGATGTCCGTTCCCGTGACTTCCGCGGAGGCCTGACACAGACGATCGACGAGCTCGGGGCTCGTGGGCACACCCCGATTGTCATGTTCCTCGAGGCGCGTGATGATGTGCTTATTCGGCGTTTCGATTCCGTGCGACGGACACACCCCCTGCAGGGATCCGGCACGTTGCAGACCGGCATCACGAGGGAGCGACAGATCCTTTCCTCGATTAAGGAAAACGCCGACATCGTCATCAACACCTCGGATCTCAGTATCCACGACCTGCGACGCGCCATCGAGGCGCGGCTGGCCACGATCGCCCAAATGAAGCGGCACATCACCGTGCTGTCCTTCGGTTTCAAGCACGGCGCGCCGTCGGATGCCGACCTCATCGTTGACGCGCGATTCCTGCCCAACCCGTATTGGGTACCGGAGCTGCGCCCCTTCCGCGGTGTGGATAAGCCCGTGTCTGATTACGTCCTCAAACAACCGGGCGCGCAGGAGTTTGTGGACAAATTCGTCGACATGCTGAACACCATGGTCCCCGGCTACCGCAGGGAAGGGAAGAACTTCATCACGATCGGCGTGGGCTGCACAGGTGGTCACCACCGTTCTGTGGCAGTAGCTGAGGAAATCGCACGCCGGCTGCGTGAAAGCGGCGAGGAAGTGTCCGTTTCTCACAGGGATATCAGCAGGTAGCTCGTAGCCGGTACCTGGCACTGGATGTCTCGCCTGGTATACGGAACCGGGTGCTGTACCTAACACCAGGACCTGGTTCGCCGTGGCTGTGCGGTGGCTGCTTATAGATAATCGCCGGTAGCAATCTACCGCGGTGGTGAGAGGCACTGAAACGAGCCGCCTGTGCAGGTGCTCTGTGTGGAAAGCGAAGCCTGGTGACGGCGGATCGACGAGGCGCAACTAACCTAAAACATTATTAATAGGGAAGGTGCTTACTTTCCCTCCTTATGTTCGTGCTGAACGAAGCGAAGAAAGGGGCGACACGTGGCAAAGATCGTGTGTTTGGGCGGAGGCCATGGGCTTTTCCAAACCCTGACAGCATTTCGGCTAAGGGGCGAAGAGGACATCACAGCGGTGGTGTCCGTTGCAGATGACGGCGGGTCCTCCGGCCGTATCCGCAAGGAACTGGATCAAATCCCGCCGGGAGACCTCCGGATGGCCATCGCGGCGCTGACCCCGGATCCCGCAGGGCCAGAAGCCGTTCCGTGGGAGGAGCTTCTGCAGCACCGCCTCGGTGGACACGGGGCGCTTGCGGGGCACGCCGTGGGCAACCTTCTCATTGCTGCATTCACGGAGATCACAGGCAGCGCTGTTGCCGCGCTCGATACCGTGGTGAAGGCAACAGGTGCTATCGGTCGCGTTTTGCCGGTGAGCTGCCAACCGCTGCAGATTGAAGCCGATGTCTCCGGACTGAACCACACCAATATCGGGAATATTTACCCGGTCCGTGGCCAGGTTGCTGTCGCCTCGACGACGGGGTCGGTGCAGCGCGTTCGCCTCATCCCCGAAAATCCGCAGCCCTGCGAGGAGACCATGGATGCTATCCGCGACGCGGAGATCATCACGCTCGGGCCAGGGTCCTGGTTCACCTCCGTTATCCCCGACGTGCTTATCCCCGGTATCGAAGAGGCCATCAACGAGTCATCGGCGGTCACCGTCGTCGTGTTGAATCTGTCGGCTGAGCCGGGGGAGACCGCTGGTTTTACCGCAGAGCGACACCTGTACATGCTTAAACGGCATTCGCAGCGCCTGCAGGTGGATTATTTCCTTGTAGATAAGAACATGGTGAACTCCGAGAAGGAGCAGCGAGAGCTGATCATCTCCGCGACAGATTTTGGTGCCAAGGTCTTGTTCCAGGACCTGTGTGAGAAGGATGAATTTGGAACCCCGACCGATAGGCACGACCCAGTGTTGCTTGGGGCAGCCCTGGCGGAGGTCCAGAACGCCCGTTTGTAGCAATGTAAGCAGGTAGGAAATGGAACTGGAAGGGTGTTTTTCCTACCGTCGCGGTTAAGACTGGACAGCGGGTAAAATATAAAGCCGGTTGAAACCGTTGAGAAACGAGCTCGAAGTTTGGGATCTCTGCCCGCAACAGCTCACCCGTGAGGCCGCTGTTTGTGAGCAGAGTAAGGACGTAGAAAGAGGCATTGAGGGATGACGCTGACAGATGATGTGTGTGCAGAGCTGGTCACAGTTCCGCTGGAACGCACGTCGGCCGCAGCAGAATTGGCCACTTTCATCCGCCTCAACGGCAGTTTTGAGCAGACTCCAGATCTTGTCCTCACAGTGTCCTCCGGGTCGCCGCGCGTGCTTAATCGCATCGCGGTCCTCTTGCACGAGGAGCAGATGGTGGATGCAGAGATTACCGGCAGTACACTCGTTGTCCGCGATCATGTGGCAGCCCTCATCCGCAAACTCGGTCTGGTCACCCGTGCAGGACAACCCGTGCGCGGGCTGCCCGTTTTCATTGTTAACGGCTCGATGAAGGATGCAGAGTCGGCGTGGCGGGGTGCGTTCCTCGCAGCCGGAACGCTCATGGAGCCCGGTCGCAGTTCCTCCCTCGATATCCAATGCCCGTGTCAGGAAGTGGCGTTGGCGCTTGTCGGCTGCGCACGCCGCCTCAACCTCGTGGTGAAAAGCAAGGAGGTGCGCGGCTTTGACCGGGCCGTGCTGAAAGATGACCACGATATTGGCGCGTTGCTCACCCGGTTCGGGGCACCCCGCACGAGAATCACGTGGGAGGACGAGCTGAAGAAGCGTCAGAAGAGCGCCTCCAATTCGCGCCTGGCGAACTTTGACGATGCCAATATGCGTCGCTCGGCGCAGGCGGCTGTTGCTGCCGCTGCCAAGGTAAGTAGGGCGTTGGAGATCCTCGGGGACGATGTGCCCGACCATCTGGCTGAGGCAGGCCACCTGCGTATTACGTATCGGCAAGCGTCCCTCGAGGAATTGGGCAAGCTCGCCGACCCGCAGATGACGAAGGATGCCATCGCCGGCCGTATTCGCCGCCTGCTGACAACCGCCGATCGGCGGGCGAAGGAGCTCGGTATTCCGCCGACCGCGGA